>Ga0307990_1002255_pt1 | contig 15523 bp, 11 predicted proteins | sample EllFjometagen129_FD_203168 | JGI IMG/M metagenome (GOLD analysis project Ga0307990, IMG submission 203168) | Marine microbial communities from Ellis Fjord, Antarctic Ocean - #129 | ecosystem: Environmental > Aquatic > Marine > Unclassified | place: Southern Ocean | collected 2014-10-08
CGGTAGAGGGGCAGGGAATCGTCACCCCGCTTCGCCTGAACCACCCAGATCAGTAGCGCTAGCATCCGCGCCTCGTGAAAAGGGGACTGCAACAGATCGACCGTCTCGTCGAGCGAGGTATCGATTAGCTTCTTGGCGAGAGTACGTAGAACGGGCATGCGGATGCCGAGAAACACGTCGCCTTCACCGTATTGCCCCGGCCCGGTTTTGAAAAAGCGCTGCGCCTGCTCGGCATTGGCTCGGGTCCCCAGTGCCTTCAGCCGCCTTTCAATTTTCTTCGCCGTCGTCATGGGGAATGTTTACAGAAGGAAACGAAGAAAATGAAGCGAAGATTTTCTCTCGCCACGTCGCCACGTCGCAAAGGGGCTTCCAATGATTGGAAGAAATGGACGCAAAAGTTCCAGCCATTGGAACCGCCGTTGCCAAAGGCTATGGCGGTCAAGAAATTGGATGACTGCGGTTGATCCCGCTAGCGCTTAAATAAAGGCAGTGAAGGAAACTCTATTCGCGCCGCTCGTGACAGAACGAGCCGCCTGACCGAAATGGAGTTGATCCGCAGGAGGAAAAACGGTAGCTCTATGTTGATCGGGTTCCACTCTCTTACCCTCTGCCGGATTAACTGAAAGTTGTTATGCAAAACATTCTTTGGAAACACATCCTCGCTGTTCGTGCCCAGGCTCCGCTGGTGCACAACATCACCAACCATGTGGTCATGAACAATACCGCCAATGCTCTGCTGGCGATCGGCGCTTCGCCCATCATGGCACATGCCCGGCAGGAAATGGACGAGATGGTCGCGCTCAGCCACGTCTTGGTGGTGAATATCGGTACGTTGGACGATGTGTGGGTCGACGCCATGCTGCAGGCGGCCCGCCAAGCGCAGATCCTCAACAAGCCCTGGATATTGGATCCCGTCGGTGCAGGAGCCACTGCCTATCGGGATCAGGTCTTGGCGCAGCTGATCGCGTTGCGCCCGACGGCGATCCGCGGCAACGCCTCCGAGATTCTGGCGCTGGCCCATGCCAACCGGAGCCAGACAAAGGGCGTCGATAGTACCGCGCAAAGTCAGGAAGCTCTGACGGCCGCACGAACATTGCACGAACAGACCGGAGCGGTGGTGGGCATTTCCGGCGCAACGGATTTTATCGTGTCGGACCAGCCCGTCGTGCAAGTGCATAACGACACGCCCCTGATGACGCGCGTCACGGGACTCGGTTGCACCGCGACCGCCCTGATCGGCGCGTTTCTGGCCGTAGTCGAAAACAAAACCGAAGCGATGGTCGCGGCCACGGCTCTGCTGAGCGTCGCCGGCGAGCTCGCCGAAAAAATAAGCAACGGGCCCGGTAGCCTGCAGATGAACCTGCTCGACAAGCTTTACAATCTGACCGCCTCCGAATTTGAAAACACCCTGCGAATCGAGTTCTAGCCATGTCCAACCCGTTCCCCTATCGTTTGTATCTGGTGATCTCGGAGGCGGACTGCGCGGGGCGCGATTTTGTCGACGTTGCCGAGCAAGCCGTTCTGGGCGGCGTCGATCTGGTTCAACTGCGCGAAAAAAAAGCCGCGCCCGATGAGTTCCTCCGCAAAGCCAAGCGCTTGCAGGCGATGCTCCAGACCGTTCACGTCCCGTTGATCATCAACGACAATCTGGATGTGGCCATTCAATCGCACGCGTTCGGGATTCACGTCGGCCGCAGCGACTGCTCCCCGGCCCACATCCGCTCCGTTTGGAAAAATTGCCGTTCGCTCGGCTATTCCATCGAGCACCTCGACCAGCTCCAAACGCAGGATGCGCAACTCTCCGACTGCCTCGGCATTAGTCCGGTGTTCAAGACGTCGACCAAAACCGATACCGTCACCGAATGGGGACTGGATGGAATCCAGACCATCCGCCAGCGCACCGACAAGCCGCTCGTCGCCATCGGCCACATCAACGCTGCCAACGCTTTCGACGTCATTCGGGCAGGCGCGGATTGTTTGGCGGTCGTTTCCGCGATCTGTCAGGCCCCGGATCCGCAGCAGGCTACGCGCGAAATCCGCAACCAAATCGACCTAGCCTTGCGCCCAGTTGGTCGGTAACGAAGTTTTCAAGCATGAATCCCTCCTATCGTCGTTATTAACCCTGCGGTAAAATTATCTATCGTTGCGCTTTCGGGGAAACTTCTCCGCCCCTTGGCCTGTTTGTACTTTTGAGGCTTTTGCGAATCAGGAATCGTATTTGATTGGTTTCCGAATTTGGATTGTCATAAATTGATTTCTAACAGAGGCGATGGATCGGGCGGAGTGCTGGGTCGACGCCGGATCGGAAAGAGGATTGATCGATGAAAAAATGGCTGGGGCAAATTTTACTAGGCGGTTCGCTGATTGCATGTTCTGCAATCTTTTACTGGCTCCACTATGTTCTCTTTCACGACGCGCATCATATTTTTATTTATCTAGTTGGTGATATCGCCTTTGTCTTTATCGAAGTGCTACTGGTGAGCGTAATTATTCATCGCCTGCTGGGGGAGCGTGAGAACCAGGCGCGGCTGGAAAAGCTCAACATGATTATCGGCGTCTTTTACAGCGAAGTTGGGATGAAGCTCCTGAAAATCTTGTCTGCGCACGATCCGCAGATTGAAAAAATTCAGAACCATCCATCCGCCAGTAATGAATCCGTCGAGCAGAAGTTCGCTCGAATTTGCCGTTTTCTCAAGCAGCATCATTATGACCTTGAAACTGGGGAAATGGATTGGGACGCCGCTGGGGAATTCCTGTGTTCAAAAAAAGATTTTCTTCTGCGTCTGCTCGAAAACACCAGCTTGCACGAACACGAATCATTCGCCGAAGTCCTGCGCGCCGTTTTCCATCTGACCGAAGAATTGGGGGCCCGCGAGTCGCTTCAGAACCTATCGGACGCGGATCGATATCACCTTGCCGGTGATGTTAAACGAGTGTACGGACAGCTGACCCTCCAGTGGATGATCTACATGAAGCATCTCGAGCGGAGCTATCCCTATCTGTTTTCGCTTTCGCAGCGGATGAATCCGTTTGATCGCGCTGCTACCCCCGTTGTGCAGAATCCTAGCGCATAGCGGGCCGTGTGCGAAATTTGCGACCTAATCGACCGAGCCTTGTGCCCGGAGGTCACGGCCCACCTTTCGTGTGGTTCATGTGGTTCGTGGTTAAAAAACTCCCCCTCTCCACTCTGCGCAATCGGCGGTTCCGAGGGATAAAAAAACCGGACCGACGCGTGGGTGTCGATCCGGTTTCTGCATTTCTGCGGGTCGGTTTAGTTGCCGGCCATCATGGCGGCGACGTCGGCTTCGACTTCGCCGATCGGTTTAATGTTGAAGTTTTCAACGAGCACTTTGGCGACGTTGGGCGACAGGAATGCTGGCAGGGTCGGGCCGAGGCGGATTCCTTTGACGCCGAGGAAGAGCAGGGCGAGCAGCACGATGACCGCTTTCTGTTCGTACCATGCGATGTCGTAGGAGATCGGCAGGTCGTTGATGTCGTCGAGTCCGAAGACTTCCTGCAGCTTCATTGCGATGACGGCCAGTGAGTAGGAGTCGTTGCACTGTCCGGCGTCGAGGACGCGCGGGATGCCGCCGATGTCGCCGAGATCCAACTTGTTGTAGCGGTATTTCGCGCAACCGGCGGTCAGAATAACAGTGTCCTTCGGCAGGGTTTCAGCCACATCGGTGAAGTAGTTGCGGGTTTTGTGACGTCCGTCGCAGCCCGCCATGACGACGAAGCGTTTGATTGCGCCCGTTTTCACCGCGTCGACTACTTTGTCGGCCAATGCCATCACCTGATGGTGAGCAAATCCACCGGTAATGGTTCCGGTTTCAATCTCTACAGGTGCCGCACAGGTTTTCGCCAGTTCAATGAGGGCTGAGAAGTCCTTTTTGCCGTCTTCTGGTCGATCCGCAATGTGTGCCACGCCCGGATAGCCCGAGGTGTTGGTGGTGAAGATGCGGTCTTTGTAGGCATCTTTTACGGGAGTGATGCAGTTGGTGGTCATCAGGATCGGGCCGTTGAAGCTCGCGAACTCGGTGTCCTGTTTCCACCAGGAACCTCCGTAGTTGCCGTGGAAGTTGTCATACTTTTTGAAGGCCGGATAATAGTTGGCCGGTAGCATTTCACCATGGGTGTAGACGTCGATGCCCGTTCCCTGGGTTTGCTCGAGCAGTTCTTCCATATCTTTCAGATCGTGCCCCGAAATCAGGATGCCCGGTTGGGTGCCGACGCCGATGTCGACCTCAGTGATCTCGGGGTTGCCGTAGGTTTCGGTGTTGGCTTTGTCGAGAATCGCCATGGAGCTTACGCCCATTTCGCCGGTCTTCAGGGTCAGGGCGACCAGTTCGTCAACCGACAGGTCGCGAGTGGTGGACGCCAGGGCCTCTACTGCGAATGCGTAGAGTGCGTCGTCTTCGAAACCGAGTACGGCGGCGTGTTCTGCATAAGCGGCCAGACCTTTCAGTCCGTAGATGATCAGTTCGCGCAACGAACGAACATCTTCGTTCTTCGTGGAGAGTACGCCGACGGTTGCCGCTTTGAGCTGGAAGGCGTCCATCGAGTCGGCGGTCCAGGTGGCACTGTCGTGCAGGCCATCGAGCGAATCGACTTGGATCGCGTCGCGGATCGTGATGGCCTCGCGGATCATCGCCTCGAAGCGGTCGTCGTCAAAGTTTGCGTTGGTGATGGTGGCAAAGAGGCTTTCAAGAATGAAGCGTCCGGTTTTTGAACCGATGGCGTCCGCTTTTTCGCAGCGGATTGAAATTCCCTTCAGCAGGTAGATCAGCAGATCCTGCAGATTGGCTGTTTCTTCGGTTTTCCCGCACATGCCGCGTATGGTGCAGCCTTCGTTCTTCATGGCTTCCTGACATTGATAACAAAACATAACTATTCTCCTTGGGTTTGGTTTTGAGATTTTGCGGGAGCGTATCCCGTGGTGACGTCCTTGTTCTTTTCTCCGAAATTTTCGACCAGTTGTTGGGCGATCTGCTTTCTGGACAGTCCCTCATTTTTCAGCGTCTTGATCATTTGGTAGGCGGCGAACAGCGGGGACGGACCGATCTCCGAGGCGAAGTGGCCAGCGCCCTGATTCCAGACAAACAGACTGAACAGTTCATCGAGCTCTGCGACGGTTGTTCCAAAGGCGTAAGCTTTTACGAGCTCACGAGTCGCCTGACGGATCCGATGCGCGCCCACGGCGTTGGATAGCGATAGTAGATATTTAGTCTTTGGGTCAATGGCTGGGTTTTCCTTATTCCACGTCAGCTTCCAAAAGTTGCCGATAATTTTGGCCAGCTCATTGTCGGTCTTTTTGAAATTAATGAGTGCCAGAGGTTTTAGTGGCGGGGTTGTATTTTTTTCACTCATTGTTTTCTTCCGATCGGGTTGGGCTCTCCAAAGGATGCGAACACAATACATGTCTCTACGGAGGAAACCTTGATCTACGTCAAGAAGATATAAAAAAGTGAGCATTTAATAATCTTCGTCGCAGACTGTGCAGAAAAACAGGTCTCTAGTTTGGAATCTGCACATCGGTTCGGTAGGGTCAAAGCACGTGTTGACCAGTGAAGGAGAAACCATGGGAGTGCTCTCAGACGGAATGAAAAAGGCCGGGTGGCCGATTGTACGTGAACGGACCGGGGGCTGGATCGTGTATGCCTCGCTAGCCCGGGCGTATCGCTATGACCCGGCCTCGGGCTGGTCTGTGCCGAAGGAGGAGATCGCTGCCGCGCTGGAAAAGGATTTGCAGGAGATCGAGCAGGGCCGGTTGAGCGCCATCCGAACCTTGTCGCGCACGACGGCGCTGAATCATACTCGCAACCCCTCGCAACCCGTCGTCCGAGTTTGTCAGGACGGGCTGGCAGAGGGAAAGCGGGTGCTGCATCTGGGGACCGGACTGGATCGGTTTGCAAAAGACGCGCTGCTGAACGCGGGTGCTGTATCGGTCGATGACTACGACCCCAACTTTTATCCGGATCGCTCGGTGCTCAATTCCACCTATGACGTGGTGCTGAGCAACTATGTTCTCAATATTCTGATTCCGACGGAGCGCCGGCTGGCCTATGACGACATCGCCGCTTGCACGGACTCGCAGGGCGCGGCCTATCTTTGCGTGCAAGGGAAGTGGCCGGTGCTGAACAGGCACCGGGTCGTCCGAGCGCATGAAGACGGATATGTGATTCGGGATAGCTCTGTTCCGACCTTTCGCAAGGGATATGATTCGCAGGATTTAATGGATGAAGTGTGCGAAATTCTTCAGGGAACCGCCGAGTTGGTTTGCATGTTCTACAGCAACTCGTTGGTGCAGTGGCATCCGGCGGCAGGGGATAGCGGTTTTTGAGTTCGGAATCCTAGGTGCATCGTTGCCGATTTAACGGTGCTGTTTGGCGGATGGATGGATTTTGAGGTGTAGGCGGTTTGTGCATAATTTGCTCAACCGGTCTTTTCCGAGATCCATTCATGTTTTAACGGGACGCATGCAGTTGATTAGGTCTTTAATTTCTACCGTTGCAATGCCGGAATGGATGTCCGACATGGCGTAGGGAATGACCAGCTCGTTGTTGTGGATGAGGGCCCCGCAGGTGTAGACGACATTGGGAACATAGCCCTCGCGCTCTTCCTCGTACGGCGTGAGAAGCGGGTTTTCGAGTCGGGCAATAATCTTTTCTGGGTTTCCGAGATCGAGCAACATGGCGCCGATGCAGTATTGGCGCATGGGTCCGACTCCGTGGGTGAGCACCAACCAGCCCGCCTCGGTTTCCAACGGTGACCCGCAGTTACCAATTTGGATAAACTCCCAGGGGCGCTCCGGTTCCTGAATAATTTTGGACTCCTGCCAGAAGTGCAGATGGTCGGAAAACATGATGTGGTTGTTTTCGCCATCTTGCCGCGAGAGCATGGCATAACGGCCGTTTGTTTTACGCGGGAACAACGCCATGCCTTTGTTTTGAATCGCCTTCCCGTTGAGCGTACTCACATTGAAGGTAACGAAGTCTTGGGTTTCGATCAGTTGCGGCAGAATGTTAAATCCATTATATGCCGTATAGGTGGCATAATAGATGACCGTTCCGGAGTCTTCCGTAAACCGTACGAAGCGGGCATCCTCGATTCCGCTTCTTTCACTTTCTTTAACGGGGAAGATCACTCGTTCGCAGAGAGGATACTCGGCGCGAAAGGTGGTTTCATAGTTGGAACGGGCTAGCCAGTCGATCAGTTTAAGCGTTTCAGACTGGTGTGCGGTGGGGGAGCTGTATTCTTCTTGGAATCTAGCCAAGACCTCTTTTAGAGCGTTGTAGGAAAACACGTCCGGCAACCGGTTGAACACCCAGGTTGTGGTTGTATTGCAGGCGTTCATCTCGTTGAGCTTCAATTCGAAAAGATGTCGGTCGTAGTCGGGGTCGAGGTGGAGCGAGGGTGTTTCGACATACGCATTGATGGGGTCGAAGAGAACCACGTTGTCTTTGTTGAGAATTCCACTACGAAAGACAATGGAAGAAATATGGCCTTCGCCGGTGGCTCGCAAACTAATGATAAAGCGAAGTTCGCCTGACTTTACCCCGTCTTGGTTTGGATGGAGGATGATCGAAGGATTGAACAAGGCGGCTGATTCAATCGAATATTCCTTAGTGAAATAGGCACCGATCAGTTGCTGCCTGATTTCGCTCAACGGGGGTCCCATCGGCAGGTATTCTTCAACCAGATTAAAGTGGCGGCGGAAAATATCGTTGATGTCGCGATGGCGTTTAGCGAAGTCAAGCATCACTTGCTCGAGCAGATTCGCCGCGGCGTCTTCGGGCATTGCGATGACGCGGCGGATGACTCTTGCAATACGGTCCGGATTACCCGGTAGATAGCGCTGGGCAATGACGCGTCTGGGATCTCCTAGGATTTTTACTTTTTTACGTTTTACTTTTGGGTTCATGGTTTTTCCTTATTAGAAAGGGTTTCGAGGTGACTCGAGGCAGAGTTGAACGAGCTCGTCGATTCGCGCCGTCCCCGCGCACATAACGGTGTCCGCTCCACCCCAGTAGATTTTGACGGTGCCATCGTCTTCTGGAACGGCTCCACAGGTAAAGACGACGTTGGGTACATATCCGCTGACTTCCCACGGATCTTCTGGTTGTAGAATCCAACGATCGGAGATGCCGATGATTTTGGATGGATCGTCAAGATCGTGTAGCGCTACGCCAAGGCGATACACCGCGCCCGCCATGGTTTTGAATACACCATGGTAGATATGCAGCCAGCCTTCGCTGGTTTTAAAGGGCACCGCGCCAGGACCAATTTTCATTTCGTCCCAGTGATACGGCAGGGGCTTCATGAGCATTTTGGAATCTCCCCAGTGAATTAAGTCGGGGGAATAGGAAATCCAGATCGACCAAGGGGTGATTTCGGAATGAGGACGGTCGAGCCGCACATAGCGCCCCTCGAATTTTTGCGGGAAGATGACCACGTTACGCAGATCGGCCTGAGTGATCAGCGCCACGCGCTCGACGGAACCAAAATCTTTTGTGCGGGCGAGGGCAATCCGGACGCCGTGGCGCGAATAGGCGCTATAGGTCAACAGGTATTCCCCCTCGATGGGCGTAATACGCAGATCTTCTACGCCGAAGGCCTCGTATTCTGCAAACACGCCTTCGGTCGCCGGCACGAGGAAGGGTTCGGGATCGACCGTGAACGAGAAACCATCCTGACTTTCGGCCTTGCCGATGATGGAGCGACCGTTGTGGGTATGTGATCTGAAAAGCATGATATAGCGATCGTGGTGCTTCACGACCCCGGCATTGTGAACCGTTCCAACGGGATAGGGGACATCGTCCCGCGTAAGAATTGGGTTTTCCTTGTAGCGTTGGATCAACGGACGTTCCTTTTTGATTTTCATTCTTCAACCTCCGTTTTCCCTTCGCCGCCCGGCGGGGATTCAAGCAACTTTTGATAGACTTTGATGTATTCATCAGCCATACGACTGACAGTAAATTTTCGTTCCACTGCGTTGCGGCATTGCGACCGATCAATCTCTTGTATTCGGGATACGCATTTGACGGCTTCGCTGCAATTGTTCACCAGAAAACCGTTTTCCCCAGGATGGATCAGTTCCGGCATACTGCCTCGATTGAAGGCAATCGTGGGAGTCCCGCAGGCCATGGCCTCGATGATGGATAACCCGAACGGTTCGTCAAAGTGAATTGGATGTAACAACGCGGACGCACCCCCAAGCAATTGGTTACGACGGATGGGTCCGACATTGCCGACGTAGCTCACCTGAACGTTGTCGAGATAGGGCTCAACATGCTGTTGATAGTACACTTCGTCCTGGATGATGCCTGCAAGAATTAGCTTTTGATTGCTTTTCCGGGCAATCTCGATGGCTTCCTTGGCTCCCTTGTCGGGATGGATGCGACCGAAAAACAGCAAGTACCCTTCGGGGTTAGGCTGGAAGTCAAATTGATGCAGGTCGATGCCATGATGGATGGTTCCGATGTAATCCAGCTCCGGGGAGCGATCGGCGTCGCTGATGGATACATAGGCCACCCGCCGGTTGTATTTTTTGTAAACCGGCAAAATGCCGGGCGATGAAAATCCGTGGATGGTGGTGATGACGGGAGTTTCCACTAAGCCGGAATAGGTGAGGGGTAGAAAATCAAAGTGGTTGTGGATGAGGTCGAATTCGTTCGCGTGTTCAAAAACCTCGGAGATATGCAAACCTTCCCATACCTTAGGGATGATGTCGGGGTCTTCTTCGTAGCCCTGTGCGCAGACCGCATGTAGTTTTCCTCGGGTTTTGGAATCACCGGTGGCGAACAAGGTGACATCGACCCCGCGATCAATGAGCCCCTCACTGAGGAGCGAAACGACGCTTTCCCACGGGCCGTAGTGGCGAGGGGGCGTGCGCCAAGCAATTGGGGCGAGCATCGCAATACGCATAAGATTATCTCTTTTTTTCTGTACGATCTTCTTGGATGGTGTTTTCAGCCAACCGGAGTTCAATCAGGGCGTGGAGAAAAGCCAATGTGGATTCGGCTCCTTGGTTTTCATTTTGACGATCGGGGTGGAGGCCATCGCGGCATCCGCCGGTTGTCGGATCGTATAGGGGTAGGTTCAGGTCGTTGCGCCCAAGAAACCATTCGAAAGCGCACCGCGCTTCCTTCATCCAGCTTTCCTTCCCAGTGTAGCGATAGGCTTCGAGGCAGGCGGAAACCATCCCTTGCGCCTCCAACGGCTGTTGATCAAATCGGGCTCGTTTCCCGCCCTGTACGTAGAAGCCGTTGGAGCCAATCGGTACAAAATGGTTTTTCGGAGAGTCAGCCCGCTGTTGGTCCGCAAGCCAACAAAGTGATTCCAATCCAATTTCAGCCATGGGGTTGTTGGGGATCCATTGTCCGCACATCAGCATGGCATGCGGGAGTACGGCATTGGAATAGGCCAGCCGATCTTCATACCAACACCATTCATCGGAGCGATTGTTTTGATATAACCCAACGAGGCGATCCGCCAGTTGGTTGCGGACCTGATTGACCAACCGGTCGCCCTCGAAGCGCCGCAGGTATTCGTGGATACCCAGTAAAGCAAAGGCCCACGCGCGCGGGCTGGTGGTTTCGAGTATGGCGGGTAGGGCCTGCTCAAATAACTTGCTGGCGATGCCGCGCACAGACGGTGAAAGGGAGTGGCCCAGTACGGTTCCCAACGACCATAAGGTGCGTCCATGGCTGTCGTCCGATCCGCTTTTTTCTAACCAGTTGCGCTGGTAGTCCATGAAATTGCGGAAGCGTCCTGTTTTTTCATTGAAGGCATAGTTGATAAAGGCGAGATAACGCGTAGCCAGTACCAGGGCCTGTTCATCGCCCAATTCCAGTTCGGCCGAAAGCTTGCTGACAATCAACGCGCGGGCATTGTCGTCGATGCTGTAGCCCTCATGGTAGTTGGGCACCATGAATGTGGCATGCTGAATTATGCCGGTGTCGTCTGTCATGCGCCGTAGATGGTCGAACTTGAGGAGAGGGAGCTCGCCGGGGCGTCGTGCGAGTGGCTTGACCACAAAATCGGTCGGCATAGCGTACCGGTGTTCAGTGTGCGCCCGTTCGAAACTTTGCATATACTGTTGCGCTACGTTCGGCCAGATCATGTCCCGGCCAAGCAGATAGGCCTTTTTTCGCATGGCATGCCGCTGGGTTTCATTGTCCAGCAAATTGATCACCTCGGCGGCTAATGCGGTTGGATCACTGAATGGAAACAGGACGCCCCGCCCGTCCGCCAGAAGTTCCTGCGCATACCAATAGGGCGTCGAAACAATCGCCTTACCCGCCCCAACGGTGTAGGCCAGTGTTCCCGATGAAATTTGCCCCTCGTTGAGGTAGGGCGTGATATAAAGATCCGCGATCCCAATGAATTTGACCAGTTCCTCTAGCGTGACAAAGCTGTTGTGGAAGATCACGTTCCCGTCCACGCCCAATTCTTGGGCGAGCCGTTGTAAGGAAAGCCGATAGGATTCGCCATCTTGTTGGAGGACATGGGGGTGAGTGGCCCCGACAATCATATAGACCACGTCGGGATGCTGTTCCACAATTGCCGGCAGTGCCGAGATAACCGTTTCAATTCCCTTATTGGGCGAGAGGAGCCCAAAGCTGAGCAGAACCATCTTTCCCTCCACCCCGAACAGATCCTTTTGAAAATTGGGATCCACAAAGGGAATGTCCGGCACTCCATGTGGAATCAGATCAATCTTTTCCCGAGGAACGCCGTAGGTGTTCTGTAAAAAATCAGCCCCGTGACGACTGATCGATACTAAGCGGTCCGAGAGTTTGGCCACCTTCCCCAACACCCGTTTTTGTTCGGGCGAGGGGTCCTTCAAAATCGTATGCAGAGTTGTGATGATCGGCATGCGTAATTCGTGCATCAGTGCCAGAATATGACTGCCCGAGGGTCCACCAAAAATGCCGTACTCGTGTTGAATGCAAACGGCGTCTACGTTGTTGATATTGAGAAAGTCTGCGGCACGCCGATAGGAATCGATATCTTTTTCCAATAATTCAAACCGAACGCGGGGCGGATAGTTATAGCCGGATTCGACATCATTAACGGGAATGGCGAAGCAGGTCGTGGTGGGGTGTTCGGTTGCGATCGCCTCACAGAGGTCGGTCGTGAAGGTTGCAATACCGCACTTCCGGGGAAGATAATTTCCCACAAAAGCAATGCGCTTTATTGTAGATGGTGTTGAGGGTTCCTTGGTCTTCATGTGTGTTTCCCATTTTGAAGCTCTTCGAATCTTTCGTTTTCTTTGGGAGGATCGACGCGAATTCAGAGGACATCGTTCCTCCCATTTGAGGTACGATCAAGAATGCTGCTTCCCGAACAGAATCTCATTGAATCGCTCAAATGTAAATATTCGGTGACAATTCTATTATTTCGTCATGGAGGTTCTTTGAAATATTTGTGCTGCGAATATTTTTCAGCAGGTTGGTGAAGAGGTTTCCAAGGTTCGGGAGAATTTTAACCGCAGATGACGCGGATGGGCGCAGATATTTAAAACATCTTATCGCGCCGGCCTGTCCCGCCATAGCTTTAGCGAAGGAGGAAGCCTCAGCGAAGACGGATGGAAAAAGTGATGACCGCGACGTGTCGCGGCGACCTGTCGCGCCGTAGTTGTACGAAGGCGGAAGCTCGCAGAGCGGAGACGGAAGACGCTAAGAACACGAAGGGCGGAGTGCAGGGATTCCTGAATTCTCGGACTGACCTGAATGGCGCTAAGTTAAGCTCATTTCAAACCCAGATATCCTACAGAAGGCAACGAAGAAAACGAAGTGGAGCAGAAGCAATGATGAATAATGACAGGCCGTAAGGCCCTTCGTTGCCTTCTGTAAAAAAATGATCAGCTCTCGTTCAAATTCTCTTAACTTAGTGCCATTCCGGACTGACCTCTTCGCCTGACCCCTTCGCTGTTTTTTCGCGGTTTCAAATCTCCAATGATTGGGAAGTCGGGTTGTTGGCATATTTATGTAGGACAGGCTTCTCTGTACTCAGAGAGCCTGTGTCCCATGCACGAGCAGAAGCACACACGCTCCCGAATACGGGACTCGACCAGCGGGAGAGAGGCTTCGCTATTGCGAAGCAACGACCGTAGGGAGTGGCAACCGCGTCCTACAATGTGTGACCTCGTACTAAATACGTTCCGGAGTCTCAATGCCTAACAGTGTTAGTCCGTTTTTGAGAACGGAGGCGGCCATTTCAACGGCCGCCGGGTAGCGGCTTTCGCGGGGGCCTTGGTCGGCTTTTAGGAATGGGGTAAAACTATTCCTAAATGGGTTAATAGAGGCCGATCAACCACATCGGAAGAATCTTACCGGACGGGAGATCCGCGTTATCCCGAACTACAAAGTCGGCGGATTTCGCCTTTTTTGTCCGTCCTCCCACTTCGATGCGGATGTCATTCACCATAAAGTCGCAATCGGTCTCGTTGGTGGCGGCAAACAGACGATACCCCGCATCGGAAAATGCGGTGGCGACATAGGCCTCCCGCTGGGTGCCTTCATTGTGACCGAAAAAGTTGTAAACAGAAGGTTCGTGCAGTAGCAGTTTTGCGCCGACGGAGTTCATTTTCGTATCATTCCGTTTTCGGACAATTCGGAGCAAATGGGCGCGTTCCATCGCCGTCAGCAATTGATAGAGCTTTTCCTTTCCGATTCCCCATTCCCGGCAGAGTGAGTTCACTTGCAGGGTGGGTACAGTCGATACGGCCAAATATCCAATCACGGCATGCATGATCCGGAGATGATTCTCTGTGATTTGAGGGACAAGAAAAGGGATATCCGACTCCATGGTTTTGGTAACCGTATTCATCACCTTCTCTTGGTATAACTGGCTGTCCTCCATAAAAAACGGACGGAATCCGCCGTTTAAATAGTCTCGGAAAAGCCGAAGAACATTGACTTGTTTGACCAACGCCTGCACATCGGATGTAGCGGGGTTGAATGGATCAATCGGGCTGATCGAACGGTTTAATTTGAGCATGAGAAACTCGCGGAAAGAGAGGAGCGGCATGGTGTGCGCTGGAAAACGGCGGGAGAGATCGGACATTTCTTTCCGGAGAACCACTGTGCTGGAGTCGCTGGCCAGAATTTTATGATTTGGAAACGCATCGTATGCTGCCTTCAGGTGACGCGCCCAGTCGGTTGCGTAATGGACTTCGTCAACGAGCACGCCCTCGTAGCCGCGCATAAAAATTCCCTCCAGCAGATCAAAGAGATGCGTGGTGCTTAGAACGGGGTTGTCTGCTGAGAAATAGAGCAGGTGATGTTTTTCGATCTGGGAAAGCATCCACGTGGTTTTCCCCACACCGCGCGGGCCGGAGAGAAGCCCCGCTCGTTGCGGCATTTCGAAATTCTCGGACCAGTCGCGCAGTCGCTCCGGCTGATGGGTCAGCAGCCGTGCCTGAATTTGCTCCGCCCGTTTAATCGCATCTGTAATGGAAGACATACGGTTCTCCTGTAAAACTATTTAATGCAAAATTGGTTCTACAGCAGAACCGGTCAGTTGGCAAGCGTTTAGTTTCCCACAGTTTGGAATGCTTATACTGTTTGGCATTAAATCAATGGGTGTAGTGGGCCGGTGTCAGTCCTGAATGGCATTTAGTTTAGAGATCTTCCAGTGCTTCAAAAATGCGGCAACAATTTTAATTTACCGCAGATTACGCGGATGTATACGGATAGAATATGGATAAACCCTTTTGAAAAACACATTTCTAATCCGACGTTCAAGCTGTTGAGCCCTAAAAGAATGTTCCTGCTTGATCTGCGCATAGCAGCGTAATCCGCGGTTAAAAAACTCCTTAACTAAGTGCCATTCCTGTCAGTCCTATTATTTAATCATGTTCCAAGGGTTTGGAAACGTCGCACGGTGTTTTTCCCCGAAAGCGTAGCGATAGATAATTTTTCTGAAGGAAAAATAACGACCATCGAGAGTGGTTCACCATTGGAAACGCGGTGGAGACACCGCGTCTACTTTTTCAAACCTTAGGTCTCAAGCCTATAGCCTCAGGTCTTTCCCTTTAGATTCGTTCGGGAGTTTCGATCCCTAGTAGTGCGAGTCCGTTTTTGAGAACCGACGCCGTCAGTTCGCAGAGGCGGATGCGGCTTTCGCGCGGGCCTTGGTCGGCTTTGAGGAACGGGACGTTCTGGTAGAAGGAGCTGTAGGCCTGCGAGAGGTCATAGAGGTAGTCGGCCATGACGCTGGGGCGGTGCAGACGCGCGGCGGATTCGACGGCCGCCGGGTAGCGGGTGATTTTCAGAGCCAGGCGGCGTTCCTGTTCTTCGGTGAGAACAATCGGGAATTCGTCGGGGTTGATGTCGGGGAATTTGGCGGCGTATTTGTCGCGGACGGATGCGATGCGCGCGTAGGCGTATTGCAGGTAGGGCGCGGAGTTTCCGTCCATGGCGAGCGCTTTTTCCCACGTGAAGGTGACGAGGCTCGTCGGGTTTTGGCTGAGGTCGGTGTATTTGATGGCACCGATGCCGACGGCGCGGGCGACTTC
>Ga0307990_1002256_pt1 | contig 15518 bp, 14 predicted proteins | sample EllFjometagen129_FD_203168 | JGI IMG/M metagenome (GOLD analysis project Ga0307990, IMG submission 203168) | Marine microbial communities from Ellis Fjord, Antarctic Ocean - #129 | ecosystem: Environmental > Aquatic > Marine > Unclassified | place: Southern Ocean | collected 2014-10-08
CTGTCATAGCCGACGCAAGGGTTATTCTTCGCTAAGTCAAGACACGAAGCCAAGTGAGCGTACGTCGCCGATGAGTGAGCGGGCGACGACTGAGTGATCGGGTGATTGTTTGACAAGCGCTTGATTTACGCTCCCAACCAAATACGTCCGCGTTTGAGGAATGTTGCCAAGGATCACGGTCGAGGGCGATCGCTCGACCTTGAGGCTCTCGATAGGCTGTACCACACTCTCTTGCCTGGCAAAATTTTTTTCAATATGTCAGGACATTTTGCAGGGACGACTACTTAAGCCTTGGTGAAGAAAAACGAGGCTGTTTATTAGGCAACCTCGTTATCGAATCGGTCAAAAGTCGATCAGCAATCCTCTTGCTCGGCGATCACCAGACATTCGCTCCATATTTCCCAGGCGTTTTCGCAACTGGTCGGCGTCACTTCACTACATTCTTCGTCAATCTCACTCATCGTATTTAAGCATTCACCGGCCAATACTTCACAGGGATTCTCGGAATCAAGGAGAGGTTCGATAATGTTTTCATGGCATTCCTTCACCGTTTCAAATCCGAATTCAAAAGCATCAACACAATTCAAATCCGAATCATTCGGAGCTTGGATATCGGTAATGAACTCGCATGCATCTTCATAGCTATGTTGACATGTCTGGGTTTGAGAGTCATCCGAATCATCATCGTCATCATCATCGCCGCAGGATAAGGCCATCAGCGCAATGGGTAATGCCACGAGAATGACAAGCAGCAACGCGAAGGGCAGCCTGTTGAATATCTTAAAATTCCTCATTTCCTTTTCTCCTTCCCGTTAGGGGATTTATTCCACCAAGTTAATATCGAATCCTATAACAGGTCCCTGCTCGGAACGAACCACCATGACGCGCAAAGCGGGCATGGCGCGAATGACATCGCCGTCTTCCTGATGGACAATGACGGGGTAAAGGCCATAGCTTACCTTCGGATTCTTATAGTATATGGCGTCCAATTGATCGTAAACTTTCAGCGCCACCCGGGAAATATCCACTTTCTGCTTAGTAACCGGTTGAGCCTCAAGAATCGGCCATTGAGCAAGCACTCTTGTTACAATCCCACTATCGCTGATCGCCAAACGTACGCGGCTGTCGGCAACGGGTGTGTTGTTTATCGAGCGATATATTGTCACAAGATACTCCGCTTCCACTTTTTCCTCAACAACGCCGTTTTCTCCTCCGCTTTCTCCGGCGACAACCTTAATATCGACATCCCATATCTGATCTCTTTCAATTCCGATGTAGTCTGAAAATACAAGAGCGCTTTCCAACGCATCCTCTTTGCTGATGTCTAAAGTTTTATTGGACCTCGAAGCGATGTTTCTCGATTCCTCGATGCCTCTTTTCTCAATTATTCTCAAATATCCTAGCTTTCTTTTAATGATTAAATCTTCGTTTTCATCTCGAAGTTTTTTTCCATTACGGAAAGTGGATCGTGTAAATGCTTTCCCCGCTTCATACCATTCGGAAATATCCTCATTGGAAAACGAGGCGACAGAGGATTCGCATTTTCTCATACTCTGGGTAATCGTTTCATCGATTTTCTGTTCCTTTTGAGATATTTCATCGAGAATTGCATTGTAATCCAGTACTCTTTTACCTCCGAAGTATTTTTCCGATGTATTGTCCTCCTCGTCGGCCCTGACTTGGATGGTTTGCACAAGAAGGATGAGCGCAATGAGAACAAAACTGATTAAATGTTGCCTTTTCATGACCATGTCCTTTCATTTATTAGTATGCGCCTTCGCCGCCGGGATCGCAACCTATAACGCCCCATCTTGCCCAATTTGAATTCCCTGATGGGTCTGAGCCCCATGTATAGTAATAGTAATTATCTCTGTAGCTGCGTGCTTCCGTCGAAGATGAACCTGCCGAAACAGTTACCGGACATTGATCAACAATGGTTCCACCATCGTTGAACGCATTCGACTCATAGAGGTTATCCATAAAGGCCGTTTTTAAAGGCACATCGAAACCATCATCAGCGAAGTTTTCATAATCGTCGTGCAACCAATCCGCCAACCAGGCCTTGCCATGAAAACCATTAAGCGCTTGCATCCCTCCGAACATTTGTTTCCATTCACTCCAATGTGAGAAGTAGTTTTTATTTACAGAATAACATGAAACAAGGACTAAGTTTTCATTGTTATAGTCCCCAACTTCCATTTCATCTGGGTCAGCAATGCACTCATCATTGATGTTTTGACTTCTAACCCTTGCACCCCAATGATGATTAGAATTTCTTCTTGTGCCATGCAATGCTACAATTGCCACATCGACATAGTCTATCCAGGACGAATCCGCCGCGTATTGTTCATATGTGCCATCAGTCAAAAGATCTTGAGTGAAATGTCCGTCGATTCGCCATTTGGAGTAATCATCAAAGGCTCTTGATCCATGTGAGCCATCTCGTACTTCATTGAACCAATGTCCGACCATGTTGTTGAAACCCGGTAATGCATCGCAACTTGCACAGCAATCGTCACTCCATGTATTAACGACGAGTTCCGCCGATTCCCTGGCGTTAAGGATTTGCGCTGCTACGAGCAGCAATAAGATTGATAAAACTGAAATCAAACAAAATTTTTGCATCAAGCGACCTCCTTTTCCCTGTTTGTTGAGCGTAAAAAATTAATCCCCCTCATGATTCTCATCTTCTTATGGGCTAGCAAAAAAAATACAGAACTGTCAAGGGCCTGCGACATAAAACCGGTTTTTTTTTCTTACTCTTTTTTTTGCCTGTGGTAATGTAGTTTTGCGTACTACATGCGAAGGGTGAAATGGCTTCAAAAGATCTCACGGCAAGGCGCAAAGACATCCTGTCCGAATTAGCGAATCTGGATCGCATGAGACGGGGAAGTATTGTCCAGCAGTATAGGGAGGGCAAAAACAAGGAAGGCGAGATGGTGCGGCGCGGGCCTTACCCCCTCTACACTTTCAAGGAAGGAGGAAAGACCGTCTCCAAAAGGCTCAAGAGCCTGAAGGAAGTCGCCAAATATCAACAGCAGATCGACAACTTCAGGCGTTTTGAGAAATTGACAAAGGAATTGCGGGAAATTGGAGAGGCCTTATGTGAAGCTCTAAAGAACCCGTCGAAAAAAAACGGCGCAGGTCGCCATTGAGCAAGACAAAGAAGTAAAGCGCATTCTCGAAAAGCCGTCGAAGGCGGGAAACGCCGACCTGGAGGCGTGGGAGAGCGCCATACGCGCCGCCGTCCATACAGCCGGCGCCAAAATGCTGTCGGACCTGCTGAGAAAAATCGGTTCGGGCAGGCGGACCGAGCCGGTGCTCTGCTCCTGCGGCCGCCGAATGGGAAGCCAGGGACTTCAAAGCAAGCCCTTGTTGTCGATCCTCGGCCCTGTGTCATATTCGCGTTCGATGTTCGTTTGTCCTTCCTGCGGGGAAACACGCTACCCCGGAGACGAGGAACTGGACGTTGTAGACACCACCCGGACGCCGGGCCTTCGCCGGATGATGGCGCGGACCGGAAGCCAGCCCACCTTCAAGGAAGGAAGCGAAGAATATTATTCGCAAAAATAACGTGATTCATACCTCCGGTTGATTTCAATCGTCCCTACAGGACGAAAATTTCTGCACCATCCGTAATCCCGCCGATGAATCGACGGGTTATTTTCAGCTGTCCCTGCGGGACTTTTCGAAAGCGAAGGAAAATTCGTATTGTCCCACTTTAATTCCCATAATTCCCATAGATCAGGATGCCTGAGCATATGTGGCGCTAACCGATCACCCCACTTTAAATAAAATCCCCGCCATCACAATGTGATCGCGGGGATTTTTGATCGTATGAGCTATTTACGCAATCGGCGTTATTTCTTTGCTTTGGCCTTAGCCTTTTCTGCTTTAGCTTTAAGGGCGCCGGCTTTCGGACAATCACCCTTTTTGGCCATGGGGCAATCACCCTTCAGAGTCGCTTTCGGATTGCTTCCTTTTAAAGCGGCTTTCCGGCCTCCGATCTTTGCAATCAGCGCCGTAACATCGCCCTGGATTTTGTTGTAGTCGGCTTTGTAATCGTCGGCGCCGGCCGCGCTGAGAAAGTCCACTGTGTTCTGCAGGTTTTTCAGCTGGTACAACTGCCATGCATTTTTGTCGACATTATTGAGCTCGTTGAGCTGATCCTCGAGTTTGTGAAGACCGTTGCCGAGGTGGTCGAGCTTGCCATTGATCATATCCTGATCTTCCTGCTGAAAGGGCGAATATGCCATTTGGCTCCAACCGAACATCAGAATTGCGGCAATGGCCAGCAGAAGAGCCACGCCGGAAATCAGACTAACGTTTTTTCTTCTTTCATCCATGCCAACCCCCCCCTGTTTTCATTGAAATATTTTGTGTCTGTGCTTTTGTTGCACCGGACGTTTTCGACTCGTCAATTGGTTTTGGCGGTGATTCTTCGGCTTTCTTTTCGCCGCTCGTTATCCTTGCATGAGTTACGCAGTAATCCGATCCATGCATGGCGTTTGCCTTACACGGATTTCCTGATTTTGTTGTCGCCTTGCATTTCATCAGTGCCCCCATTCCGTTTGACCGGCAAACACGTACGCCTTAGCTCCGCAGGAGAAAAATCCACCTGTCATTCATTTTTGAGACCCACCAAGGATCTTAATATTAACCAAGTCATGGTCCATGCGTCAATCCGAAATTGGCATAGGGGAGAAAAAAGGGGGCTTTTGTGTAGCCTGCGGCGGCCCACAGCCCGAAGTTTTGGAAAAGCAGCGTATAGGGCGGTGCATGGCGCATTACGCTATGGTATTCGTGAATCCTTCGCGGGCTTCATTTCAATTCGCCGTTCCTAACACCCGCAGCCTCTGCCTGCGGAATCCCCCTCGTCGGTTTCAATGGAATTATCCATTGCTTCGCTGTCATCATCATTGGCGTCATCGTCATCTGAATCGTCATCGGGCAACCAATCGTCGTCGTCCGAGTCGTCATCATCAACATCGTCATCCACGTCGTCGTCATCGCCTCCAAGGTCAAATACATCATCCCACGCGAGCCAGACGGGTGATTTGAAGGGCGCCAGTCCTTCGGCATCCGTATACGAAATGGCCAGACTACGGTTGAAAGGTACGAAGATCATGGCCTGCGTCGCCATCCACTGGTCGCTCATACTCTGTAGGACCTCCCACATCCGCGACAAAGTAATCTCGCCGTTCCAGCCCAGGACATCGCGCTTCATGGCGTTGTAGCGACCATCGGGATACGGCGGGTACAACTTGCGCATATTATTGACCGAAGCCAGAACGCTGGATGGCAGTTCCGTATTATCCGCACCGCTACGCAAAGCGAACTCTTTGTGGTTGATTTCGGCGACAACCGGTTCGTGTCCGGCGCTGGTTGGACCGACGATCATGATGTTGTATGCCGAAGAACGCACCGACTCCGAAAGCGCTAATGCCAGGTCGGCCACCGTTGAGGCGCCGTCTCCGTCCACGTCTTGCGCCTGCAGAGCGTCGCGCATGACAATGTTGAGGGGAGTAAAGGGACGGGAAAAATCCATCTGCCATCCCGGCGTGCCGTGATTGGACATCATTCGCGTCGTGGCGACGCCGGCTTCGTTCATGCACGAATAACAACCCGTTAATCCGGAAAAACTGACCGTCAATGTAGCGCGGGCGTCATCCGGTTCACGACCTATGACAAGAGTATTTTTCGCCAGCATGTATGGACGACCAAAGGGCGCAAACCAGTCGAGATTGCGCGCAAGCGCCGATTCGCCAAGCAACACGGCATCCGATGTTGTAGATTCAATCCATGCGGCGAACGATGAGCATTCGTACACCGTGCGTATGTCGGACAATGAATCCATTGTCCCCAAATCATCCGCGTCCAGATCCCGGCCCAAAACCGGTACGAAAAGGCCGGCGCTTGATGCGGCGATACCGTCGATAATCCCCTGGGTTTCTTCCATGTGCCACGCGGGCATGGCGTAGCGGTCGCGAAAGAGCACTCGGTTTTCTTCCATGCCTTCGGCGTTGCCGATTAATGGCACTAAAATTTTGTCAAACAACTCAACAATATCATCGGCCAGCAAATAGCCGTGTGCGTAGCCCATTTCGTAATGTGAGCCCCACACATGCAGCACGCGAATGCCGTCGATGATCTGGAATTCACCTTTCACCGAAGGCGATGCCGAGGAAATATCCGCGCCGAATGCGCCGACAAAAATCATGAAAACAGAAATTGAAATTATTAAGGTCGGACTTCTCATCGCCGTGATCTCCCGGATATTGGTGGAGCGTTCATTGAAACGGTAGGGTCTGCGTCGGCTCGTACGGTGGAACGAGCAGACTGGGTTTCTCTAGATTTGCATTTTACACGTTCACAAATGTCATGACAATGGGGTTTGGTAAAAATACCCGTTTTTAAAGAAAAAGTCACAAGCTGTGGCTCGTGAATCGTCAGAATCAATGCTTCGTTATGATTGTGTCTTTTGAGTGTTCGATTTTGCCGACCCCTGGGCAGTCGAGACTGTAATGCAGTCCGCGTGATTCGCGCCTGGCCATGGCGCAACGGATGACGAGGTCGGCGGATTCGGCGAGGTTGCGCAGTTCCAGAAGATCCTGCGTGATGATGAAATCCCAAAAATATTGTCTGATTTCCCGCTTCAAGTTGTCAATCCGGGTCTTCGCTCGCTCCAGGCGACGATCCGTTCGCACAATACTCACGTAGTTCTGCATGAGTCGCCGGATTTCGTCCCAGTTGTGCGTGACCACGACCATCTCGTCCGAATCCGTTGCGTGCCCGGGGTCCCAGGCTTTGACCAGATTCGGATTAATGATCTTTGCATCCTCGCTTGTGGAACTGCCGGCGGCTCTGTGTGCGTAAACGGCGGCTTCCAGAAGTGAATTTGAGGCAAGCCGATTGGCGCCGTGCATTCCGGTGCAACTGACCTCCCCGATGGCGTAGAGGTTCGGGGTCGTCGTTTTTCCGTCCTTGTCCACGAGGATCCCGCCGCATTGGTAATGGGCGCCGGGCGCAACAGGGATCAGTGCCTTTGTGATGTCGATATCAAAACCAAGGCATCTTTGGTAAATGTTGGGAAATTCGGTTTTCACTTCGCTGGCCGGTTTGTGCGTGATGTCGAGGTACAGGCACTCGCTGCCGCTTTTTTTAATCTCGCTGTCGATGGCGCGAGCGACGATGTCTCTGGGCGCAAGGCTGCCGCGCTCATCATAGCGCTGCATGAACTCATGGCCGTTTTTATCCACGAGAACGGCTCCGGCGCCGCGCAGGGCCTCGGTGATGAGAAAATTCCTTGCTAGCGGATGAAAGAGGCACGTGGGGTGGAACTGCATAAATTCCATGTTGGCGACAGCGGCACCCGCGCGAAACGCGATGGCGATTCCGTCCCCGCTGGCGATGTCGGGGTTCGATGTGACCAGATAAATTTTCCCCATGCCGCCGGTCGCCAGGAGCGTTGTTTTTGCGACGTAGGTGGGAATTTTGCCGGATTTTGTGTTGAGTACGTAGGCGCCCAGGCATCGGTCGTTTTCGATGTCGCCGTCGATTTTTCGCTTCATAATCAGATCAACGGCCATGTGGTGATCGAGGATTTTGATATTTGGGTGTTCGCGCACTCTTTCCAGCAGCGCCTTTTCGATGGCGGCTCCGGTCAGGTCCGCGGCATGCAGGATGCGCTTCCGGCTGTGGCCGCCCTCCAAATGCAGATCGTAGCCCTTTCCCTCTTGCTCGTTGCGCGTGAATTCAACGCCCCAATCGATCAGTTCGCGTATCCTGGCGGGGCCTGATTCCACCACCATACGTACAACATCTTCGTGGCACAGTCCGGCGCCCGCTTCCAAAGTATCCCGAACATGCAGGTCGAAATCGTCCTGGTCGGAAAAGACGGAGGCAATTCCGCCCTGCGCGTATTTTGTGTTCGTTTCTTCCGGCCCGCATTTCGTGACGATAATGACAGGGCCACAGGCCGCGGCTTTGAGCGCGTACGAAAGTCCGGCAATGCCCGAACCGATTACTAAATAGTCACATTCATGCGTCATGGTCGCTCCAGAAAACAAACAATATCCATTGAGTCGCGCCGCGTCAATTCAAGGTCGCGGTTTTGTCGATGTCATGGTGGAGGGAGCGATTTCAATTGATTAGGTATTCGGCTGATCGATTGATTCCCACGTATCAAAGTTGGGCAACGATGTGAAAAGATTATCGGCGCAAGTCAGCGAAAGTTCCGGCGTAAATTCATCGGACTTATTAATCCAATATCTTCCATGAGCCAGCCAATGTCTGAATAGTATAAGTCTTTCGAAAAGACTGATGTGACGTCCGCACTCGGAGTATCGTTTTTTCCAGACGTTCAGCAATGTTTCCATGCGTATTCTCTCGCCATGTTTCTTATGCAACACCCGAAAACTTTTGCTGATATCGTCCTTAAAGCGATTGCGAACTCTGTGTTGATAATCCAGTCTCAATTCGGCTTCAAAAATGGAACTTAGGGTGAGCACCACTTCTTGTGAGAGTTCCGTATAATAACTCTCCAAAAGGTCGAAAACTTCACTTTTTGGCATAAAGCGGGCTTCATTCGAATCGGATTGAACATTCTCGTTTGCCAGAGAATCGAGAAGTTCTTTCTGATAAAGCTTCAGCGCTTTTGTCGATGCCGCGTAATAATCCCATATTTCCCTGACGCGCGGTCGGTCAGGATTCAAGGGAATCTTCTTGCGCGTCATTCCATCATTTCTTGTAAAATTTCCGTGAACGATTTTTTGTTAAGAGGCCAGGACTCAAACTTGGGCGTTCTAATCGCGAATTTCCACTTATCATCACTACGAACAATCATCATTTTCTTTGATCCGCAGATCATATCAAGGCGTCCCTTGCCGCCGATGACAATGCGTGCCACCGGACGGATTTTCACACGAATGAACTCCGAATCGATATGCATCGAGCGAATTTTATAGCTTCCCAATCTCTCTTCTGACAATTCCTCATCTTCATATTGAATTTTCAGCAAATCCTCGTCTTGCGCCTGCTTGAGCCACCGTTCAATTTTTTTATATAGCGCATCAACGGAAGCAATCCAATCCTCTTTTTCTTTATCCCAATCGACCGAGGGTTCCTTATTGAACTCCTCTTTCCTGCGCTTCAAGAAATCTGTAAATGTCTCTGTGCCGGGCATGGGCAAAACTCCTTGATGCAAGTATAAAAGTAATTGTTGGATATTGCCAGTTTTATCTGCAATATATGCCAAGTCGTTTTTCTGACCGGCAGCTTGCATATCCTGAAAGGCTCGGCAAGCGAGAAGAGTAAAGGTCTGATGAAAAAATTCAAATCATTCTGCGTTGCCGTGACATTTACGTTGCTTCTTTTCTGCGTGCATTGTGGTTTAAAAACAGAGCCTGTTGCGCCCGAACTGGTGAAAGAGGGCCGGAAGCCGGTTGTGGGAATTGGCGCTCCAAAGCCCAGGCCAGAAGCGGACGAAAAGGAAATACTCGATCTTTACGGCGAAAAGACCATAGGAGACCCGCAAGATTTCGCCACGCCCCCCGATGCACCGAAAGACAATGAAGCGGGCGATGTCGATTGGGACAAGTGGCCAGAAATGCCTGAAGACGAAAGCGCGGACGACGCATCGGAAAACTCGGAGACTGAAAAGCCGAGCGAAGAACCATCCACGCAACCCGCTGAATAGCGACTTTCATGCCAAAGCAAGACCAGAAAAATCAAGCCGAATCAGGCAGGGGATTAAGCCTTGATTCAGTGCTGCGCTTTCTCAATGTCTGGCTTGTCGTCGCGGCTCTATTCGGCATTGGCGGAGTTGTTGTCGGTTTAGGGAAGGCCGGGCCGCATCAGTATATGGAGCGAGACCTCCCCGGCGTTCTATTGGCGATGGTGCAGGCGCAGCTTGGTCCGGTGCTCGCAAACGGCTTGATCTTCGGTCTGTGGCTGGCGATCATAGCCACAATCGCGCGGGTCCTGGGAGGAAGGCATCGGCTGAAACTGGGGATTTTAGCCGCCATATGGATTATTGCGACGCCTCTGTTGCATCTGGCGCTGATGTTTTTTGAAACGAATGGAGCCTTGTTCGGCGCCCGGATTATCGTCAGGTGGGCCGGTGCCGGGCAGTTGTTAAAGTCGATCATCTCCTTTGGCCTGGAACAAGAGCCTCTTCGTTTTCGCGCCACGGCAATAACCTTCTTCGGAATTGTCAGCTTAATCCTTCTGGTGATTCTCCATCTTGTCGCGAAGCTCTTCCCTGGCGGAAAATCCGCAGCTTGGCAAAGCGGAAAACCTTCGCGAATTGCCGTTCCCGTTTCTCTTGTTCTGATATTGATCTTCATGACGACGCTGGGCCGCAGCGCCACGGAAATGCTCCCATATGATTCGCCCGAGATCATCTTTATCAGCATCGATACCTTGCGGGCCGATCATTTATCCAGCTATGGATATGAGAGAAACACCTCGCCGAATCTTGATCTACTGGCCAAAGAGGGTGTTCTTGCGGAGCACTTCATCGCGCATGCGCCGTGGACCTTGCCGAGCCACGCCTCCATGTTCACGGGTCTTTTGCCCTATGAACACGGCGCCGTGGAGCCGCTTTCGTCGATAGATCCGAAAATGACCGTTTTCCCGGAACTGCTTAAGCAAAAGGGGTATCGAACCGCCGCTTACGTGACGGGAATCCTTGTGTCCCAGAAATTCGGTTTCGACAGCGGTTTCGATGTTTTTTCCTTTAAGGATTCTCAAGACGCCGCAACGACAACACGGGAAGCCGCCGGCTGGTTTCTCGCGGAAAACGCACCGAGCTTTCTTTTTCTTCATCTCTTCGATCTCCACTATCCCTACAAACCACCGCCGGAGCTTTACACGCATTTCGGACCGCCGACGCCTTTTCTCAATGCCGAGATTGGCAGCGATTTCGGGGATTTCCTCCGGTGGGCGAATGGCGCGCCCGAACACGCCGCACGCTCTTCCATTGATCGTTACGATGAACTGATACTTTCCGTGGATTTTGTTCTGGGGCGGTTTTTTGAGATGTTAAGAAGAGCGGGGCGATACGACAACGCCATGATCGTTGTCGTATCCGACCACGGTGAGGAATTCTACGAACACGGCGCGTGGGGTCATTCCCAACATCTTTTCGACGAAAGCATCCGTGTTCCCCTTATCGTCAAATTTCCTCGTGGCGCGTGCGCGGGCGCAAGGCTCTCGGACCGTTCGATTCCATCCAAAGCGATTGCGGACCTGATAATGTCGGTGGCTGGGCAGACGCCGGAGATGAACCTGCGCCTGTCATGCGGGGAGCGAGGAGTGCCGGAACTTTTGGAAGAGCTTGCCGCGACGGGGCCTGTCTTTTCAGAAACCCAGTTTTCATGGATCAGCGAACATCAGGGAGCGCATCGTTTCAGCGCCAGAACGACCACGCATAAACTGCTTGAGCCATATCATCCCAATGAAAATGCGATGGAGAAATTCGGACACGATTGGCTTCTTTTCGACCTGGCCAATGATCCGGGGGAAAAGAACAACATCCATACTCCGGAAGCCGCCGCCGCCCTGGATAAAGTCATCGCCGAGGAAAATGAAAAATTCGCTTCGCGTATCGAAGAAGGCACGACGCTAAGATTGGACGATGAAACGATTAATAGGCTGCGTTCATTAGGCTATCTGCAATAGAGACTACGCTGACAGATGTGCGCGGGGATGGCGGTTTTTTGCATCGCGGTTACAAACCGCTCCTATACTGATCCGAATCACTGGTTAACTCGGTCGATGATTTCGCGGGCGAGCAGTCCCAAGCCTTCACGGTCCATTGTTTCGCGGAAAACATGGGGCAGTTCAATGAATTCGGCATCGATTTTTTCGCGACCGGCAGCGACGTAGCTTTCGGCGAGTTTGCGACGGGCTGATTGCTGCCGAGCGGCTGTGATTAATCTCTGATGACCGCCGGGGAAAAAGCTGTTGAGGACTTTGAGCGCCTTTTTGTCCTTTTTCATTTCGTCGATGATCTTGAGCTGTTTGTCGCCCAGGATTTTCGGGGGCATCATATTAATGAACACTCGGCCGAAGGGCATTTTCAGCGTTTCAATCGTGGCCTGATGGATTTCGATGGATTCATTGATGGGCATTTCTTCGGCCAGGCTCACAACGTTGATCTGCGTGCGCGCCGGATCGGTCATCATCTTATGCACGGCTTCCGTCTGCTTGCGCAGCGTCCCTGTCCTCAAGGTGTCGAGGATGACCTGCGGTATGCGAAAGAAGTTGATGCCGTGCCCCGTTGCTGGAGAATCCACGACAATCAAATCCCATTTTGGATGGCCGCCTTTGCCCTTTTCAAGCTCCTGCTCCAATTTCCATATCTTTCCGAGGATCATCAGGTCGCGCCAGGCGGGAAGAAATTGCAGGAGATATCGGATCATTTCCATGTCCATGAACTTCTTGGCCGCCCATTGCATCTTGAGCGATAATGCAATGTATTCTTCCAAAGCCCGGAGTGGATCGATGCGGATGACGTGGAGCCCGTCTTCGATATGTGTGATGTCATAAACGGGGAGCCACTTTCTGAAAATCTGCTCCAGATTCTGCGTGATCCCGATCTCCACCAGCAAAGTCTTTAAGCCCAACTCCTTGGCAGCGATGGCAATGGATGCCGCGATGGTGGTTTTGCCGACGCCGCCTTTGCCGGTTATGAAAAGTAGCCTTTTATCGAACATGCCTGAATATCCCATAAGAAAACAGGGGCAAACATTAGCGATGGGAACTGCGTTCGTCAATCAATGCGCCGGACCGTCCATGGTCCTAAGAAGCCTCCAATGAACAAAATGCTCGTTTTAGAGGGAATAGCACTTCCCTTTTTGCACAAATCCTGTGATAAAATATTCCTGTCCGAAGACGGAGGGTGCTGATTTATGAAATATGCGTTGTACATTGCGGTTACGGCCTGCCTTGCCATGACCATGCTGCTTTCGGCTGAATACGCCGTTGCCGATGAGGTGGAGGCCAAAGAAGAAGCGGACAATCATGCTCCCTGGCGTCCCAGCTCGCTGGTGAGTTTGCAGGCATTCACCTCCGTTCATTTTATCGATCATTCCGATATCAACAACTACATCGGGCAGGGGCGCGTCGAGGATTTCGGATATCCCAACGGCGAAGGATATCTTCAGCGAGCTACTCCTGTTTCGGGGATTCGCCTAGCCTACACGCAAAAGTCCTTCATGGGCGATATTATGCTCCAATACTATAAACAATTACGGAAAGGGCCTGATACCGGCGCCATGCTTTCCGGCGTTCATTTGCTTTTTCACGTGGGCTACAACATCGTTCAGCGTCGCTATCTCGTTTATCCATTTTTTGGATTGGGTTGGTCATACACGAATTTCGTGGTCAACGGAGACGAGCGTTGCGTGCCCTACAACCTGAGTTCAGAGGGCACGATTTACAGCAATATCGACGATCCGGGAATCTGCAAGGACCGGGGTTCTTTTCCCGATTTTGCCGGGGCTAAGGAGGGAGTGCCGGGAGACGTGGGGATTGGGTTCGAGCTGCAAAATCCCCTTTGGAAATCCAAAGACGACTATTATCGCAAGGCGACGAATATTCCACTGTTCATTCAAATCGGATACCAGGGGGAATTGATCACCTACTTCTGGCAGATCAAGCACGGTCGGCTGGAAAGGCCGGTTCTGGACCGATTCATGGGGCCCTATCTCCGGGTCGGCCTGGGATTTGGACGCGGCAAGTATTATCGCTGACGGCCTTCGCGCGCCGTGTGAGCCTGATTCCTATTAATCATCCGGCGATAACCGGCGTTCTCAGGGTGTCGGCTTCGCTTTTGTGCAAGCCATAAGAACCTTCTCAAAATCTCTCGCGAAGTTGTCGCCTACCCAGTTCGTGTATTCGACGGGATCGATTCCGAGCATTTCCAGACTGGCGGTCTGCACGGGAGTGCCCTCGGTCGACACGTTAATTCCCGCGTGGATAAGGGCGCTGACCGGACTCAAAGTGGCAATGGACACCGACAGCTTCCGGCAGCCCGGGATATCGTAATGAAATCCGCCGGATCGGATGAAGGCGCTGATGTCTTGGCCTGCGTCCAGTTGGATTTCGTCCGGGAAAAGCGCGTAAACATCATTGCCCGAAAGCTCAATAAGGCAATGGACATCCGGGGATTTAAAAAGCTTCGCCCCGCGTTCCATCCAGCCGTTGAGCAGGCGCTGGGCCATGACGCCGAATTTCAGATCGACGCCGAACATTTCCACCACGTAGTGCACCTGCGATTCGGCGTGGATCGGTCGATTGTTGACGGCGTCGTCCCGGTCGATGAGTTTTTCCACCGTGATGTGGCAAGGCGAAACGAATCCGACGACGGAATCGCCCTGAACGCGGAATGTTTCGAAGGCGAAAAGGCTTCGAAGCTGCGAGGCATCGTAAATATCTCGATAATCATTGGCGAAGTGGTATTTCATTGTTGGCCTCCGAGTTTTTCAGATTGCATGATGATTTGGTCATCACCATAAAGCAAGCCCACGTGGTTCTGAGCCGCGACTCATGTCATCTGAACCGGCGCGAAGTTTTTTTATAAAAGGGCGAGGCTCAAGTGGTTGTTCGAATTATCGCAGGCGATCTTTTTCGATTCGCATTTTTTAGAGAAATCGTACCGTATGGCATTCCACTGTTTTTTACTTTATGCTTTTCAAAGTTTAAAAAGCTTCCCGAAGAGTTTTTTTGCAATCCGCCTGGACGGGCTTTGCCCTTTTTCCTAAAAAAGATAGCCAAGGGAGTCAAATTTACAATATGAAATGGAAAATGCAGATGAAAAGCGTAGTTCTCCTCATACTGATCATGCTTGCCTTGCTTTTGACGTCGACCGGATGCGGTGACGACGATGACAATGATGATTCCGATTCAGGCGGAGGCTCGGACGATGACATTGACGATGACGACAACGCTCCATTGCCCGATGATGATACGGACGATGATGTCGACGATGATACGGACGATGATGTCGATGATGATACGGACGACGATGTCGATGATGATACGGACGACGATGTCGATGATGACGTGGACGACGATGTCGATGATGACATCGACGATGATTACGACGTCAGCATCGATAAATTTCCCCATGTCTCAGGCAGCTTTTCAGTCAGGAAAAGCGTTGAGCAACTTCATATCTGGAACGGCGAGCCGGACACCGAGATTGAAATTGTCGATCCGAGCGGCGCTGTGGTGTTTTCATCACCCACCGATTACCAGGGCAGTCTGGTCGTTCGGGAACTTGAACCTGGTGCGGGGTATGTTGTTCGCCTTGCCGAAGATCACGAAGATTACACTGACCGACTCACCGTCATGTCAGTGGAGGAAAGCCTACCCCGTCAAACATTCTACGATCGTCAGGTTTTGGATATCGGCTACGGCTACCTGACTACACGCGACGGCACGCAGCTTTCGATTTTCGTTTCGCTTCCCGGGCCAGTGGAGGATGGGCCATACCCAACTTTGTTAAATCT
>Ga0307990_1002257_pt1 | contig 15516 bp, 15 predicted proteins | sample EllFjometagen129_FD_203168 | JGI IMG/M metagenome (GOLD analysis project Ga0307990, IMG submission 203168) | Marine microbial communities from Ellis Fjord, Antarctic Ocean - #129 | ecosystem: Environmental > Aquatic > Marine > Unclassified | place: Southern Ocean | collected 2014-10-08
GATATCGTCGACTGTATTCTCGCCGCAGCATCTACCGAATCAAGGCCGGTTATTTCTTTTGACAGTGATATTGAAAAGCTGAAAGGGGTTACTGAATCCCTCTGAATATGAAAAATGTTGTAGGTTGTAGGTTGGGTTGAGGTACGAAACCCAACAAAAAACTCTTCCAATTAGCCGGTCGTGCTGATTCTTGCACTTAAGCAAAATTTGTTGCGTCTTTTTTTGCTTTATCGCAAATAAACTCACAAAGGGCGGAGATTCTCTGCAGGGGCGGTATCACGCGCATCGTTTGCACGGTTTTTCAGTTGGGGAACTGCGAAAGACCTCGTCAGCCCTCGTTCCCGGAAAAGAGATTGAATTCCCCGAAAAGCTTGAACACGATCTGTTGCCTGCGTTATTCCATTTCGGTTCCTTTCCTGAACCTTTCCTGAAGCAGAATACGCGCAGTTTGAGAAGGTGGCAGCGGGAACGCCTGGATCGTTTTTTCAGAGAAGATGTGCGTGATCTTGAAAACGTCCGGGATCTCTCGTCAATGGAACTGCTGGCGTCCATGCTCGAAGACCGTATAGGCAGCCTTCTCTCCCTCCAGTCATTGCGGGAAGATCTTGAAGTCAGCCATCGGGCGGTATCCCACTGGATGACAATTCTTGGACGTCTTTATCACTGTTTTAGCGTAACACCATTTACCCATAAATCCATACGATCGCTTAAAAAAGCCGCAAAGGTATATCTATGGGATTGGTCTGTGGTGCCGGATGATGGTCCCCGCTTTGAAAATCTCGTGGCATGTCACCTTTTAAAAATGAAACATGTCCTTGAAGATCAGGAAGGTTACAGAATTGGACTTCATTATCTAAGAGATGCCGGCAAAAGAGAGGTTGATTTCCTGGTTACCGTTGAGAATGAGCCGTGGTTTGCCGTAGAATGCAAGACCGCAAGTCGCACGCCGAATCCCGCGCTAAACTATTATGGCGAAAGATTGAAAATCCCCTACTTGTATCAAATAACACTTGAAGAGGGCGCTGATACATTCAATGGCAGAGTCAGAATAATGCCTGCCGGAAAGTTTCTGGGAGCACTCCCATGATAATTGTTTTTTCATTTTCATCTTGAACCGTTATGTTGGTTTTCCTTGACATTTCACGGCTTTTTGTTAAATATGCAGAAGTCTTAACAAAAAACAAAAGGTGCTATGTATTAAACAGCAGATGATCTTTTCTTCCTAACACAAGAAAGGTTCTGAAGATGGCAGATAATCACAAAAACCCCGTATCTCTTAAACAGAGGCGGGGTTTTTTCATGTGCAGGAAGATAATTATCGATGAAACGATTTTGTGTTACAAAAACTGATCTAAACCAAGGATTTATGACTAAAAAATATTACGCACATAGCCTTGAAGGGAAACCGCCTTCTGAATGGCAACCGCTGGAAGAACATCTGAAAAATGTGGCAAAGATGACCGCGGAATCCGCTGACTATTTTGATGCACGAGTATGGGGTTCTATATTGGGAGAAAACCATGACCTTGGTAAAGGAACCCCGGCTTGGCAGGCATATCTGCGTCGAGCGAATAATATTGTCGATGAATTTGATAAGTTTTATGATGGGCATCCAATTCATGCGGCTGTTGGTGCTCAGTGGCTCTATAAATATTCTGCTGAAGCAGGAAAGCTGCTGGCTTACTGTATTGCCGGACATCATGGTGGGTTGCCAAACTGGGATGGTACTGCAACTTCATCACTGGAGGCAAGATTGCAGGAACACTATCCGGAGGTTGTAGTTCCTGCTCCAGCACCAGACTTTCCAAGCAACCTTCCTCTTCAATTCGAACCTGAGCGATTAGGTTTCCAGTTTCAATTTTTTGTGCGAATGCTTTTTTCCTGCCTGGTAGATGCGGATTTTCTCGATACAGAAGCTTTTTTAGACAAGAAGAAATCAAGTTGGCGTTCCAGATATTCAGGAATAGATACGCTTCATGAAAGGTTTTGGTCAAACTTTAATGTTCTGCGTGATAGAGCGGATCAAACAACAAAAGTGAATATCCAGCGAGAGCGCGTCCTTCAAGATTGTTTGCAGGCAGGGAAACTGAAACCTGGATTGTTTTCTCTGACAGTGCCGACCGGAGGGGGTAAGACCTTGGCATCGATGGCCTTTGCCCTGAATCATGCCAGGAAACAGGGAAAGCGGCGGATCATTTATGTCATCCCCTTTACCAGTATTATCGAGCAGAATGCCAAGGTGTTTCGCGATATGCTCGGTGATGATGCTGTCTTGGCACATCACTGCAATTTTCTCCCTGATGATTCGGATTGGAAAACCCGGTTGGCCACCGAAAACTGGGATGCCCCTGTCGTGGTGACAACTAATGTTCAATTTTTTAATTCTTTTTATGCTAACAAAACTTCAAAATGCCGGAAGCTGCACAATGTGGCGGACAGTATCATCATCTTTGATGAAGTTCAGGCTATCCCTGTCGAGAAGTTGGAGCCGTGTCTTGAAGTCATCAAAGAGTTGTCGCTGAACTACGGCGTTACTTCGGTGTTGTGTACGGCAACACAGCCGGCCATTAATTTTTCTGAACAATTCCAAGCCGGTTTAAAGAATGTCAGAGAAATAATTCAGAATGTTCCTGCACTCTTTGCCACCTTAAAACGGACGGAAGAGATTTTCATAGGTGAACTCAACGAACAGGATGTTGCGAACCAACTGTTGGCACAGGAACAGGTGCTGTGTATCGTCAATACCCGACAACAGGCTCTGGATATTTTTAATGCCTTACCCGAGTCTGAGAAAAATATCCATTTGAGTGCCTTGATGTACCCGGCTCATCGGACAAAAAAATTGGATGAGATCAGGGTCAGATTATCAGCGAAAAATAAACAACCGTGCAGGGTGGTCAGCACCCAGTTGATCGAAGCAGGTGTTGATGTGGATTTCCCTTGTGTGTTTCGGGCGGTGGCCGGAATTGACAGTATTGCACAGGCTGCAGGACGATGTAACCGCAATGGATTGAGCGAGATGCCATGCAAGGTGTCGGTTTTTGAGTTTCCGGAAGAATCCGGCTGTTCCTTTTTTCGACAGGCTGCGCAATCGGCCGCCAAGCTGTTCGAGCCATTTAAAGGAAAGCTCACTGCCCCTGAATGTGTGCGGGAATATTTTGCGGATTTTTTCTGGAAGAATGAACAGCGGATGGATGAAGATGGTATTATTGAAAATCTGTGTCGACCAGCACAATCAGGAAATATTCAATTTAAGGATATTGCAAAATTCCAAATGATTAAATCGGCAACCATTCCCATTGTCGTTGCCCTGGAAGAGAATGCTGTCAAATTGGTACGTGCGCTTGGATTTGCGGAACATAAGGGCGGGATTCTCAGGAAGCTCCAGCAGTTTAGCGTTCAGATATATCCCTATCAGTTTGCAGAAATTGAAGCTTGGTTAGAAAATCCGCTGCCGGGGGTTTGGGTGTTACGCTCGGAAGAGCTGTATTCCGATCTCACCGGGCTTAAGTGTAAGCCACCGGAAGGAACTGCGTTTTTCGGATAAAGAAAGGAGGTGTGAGAATGAGTTATGGAATAAAGTTGAGGGTGTGGGGAGATTATGCGTTATTTACCCGCCCTGAAATGAAGGTGGAACGGGTCTCCTATGATGTGATAACGCCTTCCGCCGCCCGTGGGATTTTGGAAGCCATCTACTGGAAGCCTGCCATTCGTTGGGTAATTGATCGAATCCATGTGTTGCAGCCCGTTCGCTTTGAAAACATTCGACGTAACGAACTCGCCAACAGGGTCTCGGTTAATAAGCGTGACATGGAGGAAGGTAAGCCGGTCTGCCGTTACATAGAAGATGATCGCCAGCAACGGGCATCCATGGTTCTGCGAAATGTCGAATATGTTATTGAAGCCCATTTTGAATTAGCAGGAAGCGAAGATGTTGATCCTGGGAAGCATCTGGCAATCTTTGAACGGCGAGTAAAAAAGGGTCAGTGTTTTCACCGTCCTTACTTCGGGTGCCGTGAGTTTCCGGTTAACTTTGAGTGGTGTGACGATATTCCTCATCCATCATTTTCTGGAGAACAGGATTTGGGGTTTATGTTATACGATATTGATTTTGCCAAGGATATGGCCCCGCATTTTTTCCGGGCAGTGATGCAGGATGGAGTTATTGATTGCCGTCAGGAGGTGGTCTCATGATTTTTCAGTCGTTGATTGCCTTGTATGAACGTCAAGCCAAAATGGATAAAATACCGTCCTATGGGTTTAGCGATGAAGATATCGGTTTTGTTATTAGCATTGACAAAGAAGGAAATCTTATTGGGCAACCAGAAGATTTGCGAACAAAAATCAAAGCCAATATCTTTGATTTTCGTAAATCGGTTGTTCCCTACACCAATCAGGTGAATGTGCGTTCTGGGAATGCTTCGGCCACCCCAAATTTTATGGTTGATAAGGCAGACTATATTTTTGGGATGTCAGGGACATCAAAAAAGGATGTGCATCATCAATCGTTTAATGAAAGGATTGATGAGGTTTGTGGAGAATCTAACGATGAAGGTGTGCTTGCCGCTAAAGCATTTCTTGCTGGTTGGAAGCAGGAGGATTCAGTCGAGTTAAGGGACTGGAAAGAAATTTGTGGTACCCATGGGAAATGGGTTGCCTTTCGATTGCAGGGTGATTCGGGATTTATTCATGAACGACAGGAGGTAAAAAAATTATGGGCCGATTTTATCGCCAAGGAAGAGTTCTCCCAGGGAGTCAATCTCTTGGATGGTGAGGTTCATGCTCTGCAATCACAGTATGCCCAGTTTAAGTTTGGTTCCGGAGCTTCACTGGTTTCGTTTAATGAGGTGGCTTACGAATCCTACGGAAAAAAGAAAGGTGAGAATGCTCCTATTTCAGTTGAAGCTGAATTTAAAAGCTCTGCGGCGCTCAAGTTCCTGCTGCGCAGCAAAATCCAGAGACTCAGGATAGGTGATGCCACCACGGTTTTCTGGGCGGAGCAGGCCTCGCCTGTTGAAACCTTTATGGGACAGATACTCAACCCATCTATTGAGGACGAAGCAGCGGCCGTTCCCGTTCAGAAGTTTCTTGAAGCTGTTCGCCAGGGATCGTTGCCCAAGGATCTTGAAGGGGACAAGAATTTGAAATTCTATATCCTGGGACTTTCCCTTAACAAGGCGAGACTTGCCTTGCGTTTTTGGCATGTTTGTACAGTAAGCGAGTTGATGGACCGGTTCCGCGATCATTTTAATAACCTGGAAATGGAACGTTCCGATAGGGATATTCCATTTCCTGGAGTCTGGCACCTGTTAAAAGAGACTGCCCGTGAAACAAAGAACATCTCTCCGGTGCTGGGTGGTGCCCTGACTCGCTCAATTCTAACCGGTGCACGTTATCCACAGAATCTTTATCAAGGGGTATTGGGGCGGATTCGGGCGGATCATCGAGTTAATTACCTGCGAGTTTCAATCTTAAAAGCAGTATTACAGAGAAATCACAAAAAGGAGGTTCCAATGTCTTTAGACACAGAGAGGCGCGAAGTTTCGTATCTTTTAGGGCGGCTATTTGCCGCGCTGGAGAAAGCGCAATTGGATGCTTTGGGTAAGATTAATTCAACTATTAAGGATCGTTTTTTTAGCGCTGCATCGGCTACGCCTGCAAGCGTTTTTCCCAGGTTGATTCGTCTTTCTCAGCACCATATTGATAAGGCGAAATATGGTTATGTTTCAGATCAACGTATTTCAGAGATCATGGAGCATATTGATATGTTCCCTGCCCATATGAATTTACAAGATCAAGGGCTGTTTGCTATTGCCTACTATCAGCAGAAGAATGCACTTTATCGAAAAAATGAAACCAAAATTGAAGGAGAAGAATAATGAGTGATCCAATCAAAAACCGCTATGAATTCGTGTTGTTATTTGATGTAAAAAATGGAAATCCAAATGGAGACCCAGATGGTGGCAATCTGCCTCGCATCGATCCAGAGACTGGACACGGCATTACAACTGATGTCTGCTTGAAACGTAAGGTTCGGAACTATGTTGATTTGGTTAAGGAGAACCAAACACCATACAATATTTATGTGAAGGAAAAAGCGATTTTAACTGAACGTAGACAACCTGCTTACGAAGCAGTGGCAGATGAAACAGATAAATCAACGAAGATCAGTAAAGCACGGGACTGGATGTGTAAGAACTTTTTTGATGTTCGGACATTTGGTGCGGTCATGTCTGTAAAAGAAAATAATTGTGGTCAGGTTCGTGGACCGGTTCAGTTGGCTTTTGCTCAAAGTATTGATCCCATAGTTCCGTTGGAAGCCACTATTACCCGTATGGCAGTGGAAACGAGGAAAGAGGCGGACGCACAGGATGGTGATAATCGAACTATGGGACGGAAAACCTATGTACCTTACGGCCTTTATCGTATGCACGGTTTCATTTCCGCTCCTTTGGCGAAACAAACCGGATTTTCCGAAGAGGATCTGGAATTGTTTTGGAATTCATTGCAGAATATGTTCGATCACGATCGCAGTGCCGCAAGAGGTGAAATGGCAGCCCAAAAGTTGATTGTTTTTAAGCATGATTCTGAGCTGGGCAATGCTCCGGCCCATAAACTTTTTGACCTGGTTCGGGTTGAGCGAACAGGAAATACGGATTTACCGCCCCGTAATTTCTCTGATTATAAGGTGCTCATTGATAAATCCGGTGTCCCGGAAAAGGTAGATATAATTGAAATGCTCTAATTGACGTCTGGCAGTGTAAAAAAGGTGACTATAACGGGGTTCCGGCGGTTATCGTAAATTGCACTCCTACCAGATGGCGGAGATCGTCTATGGCGGTGCAGTCGTGTTTTGTAACCAGTTCATTTCAAGGCGCTGGCACACCCATATTCAGATAGTGCAGGTGGCGCGTAGCGGAAAACAGAATCGCGTCTACTGCGTGACCGAAGGCTGTATGGCCTCCGGGACTTCTTGCACTGCGACTGTAGGACCAGCAGAATATGTATACTTGATTGGCAGGAGGAGTAATGGAAACAAGCATAGCTGTTTTCAGAGGTAAGGGAATCAGGAAGACGATTCACAACAATGAGTGGTGGTTTGTAATAGCTGATGTGGTCAGTGTGTTGACGGACTCAGCAAATCCACCCGGTTATATTAAAGATATGCGGCGTCGTGACAAGGAGTTGTCAAAAGGGTGGGGGCAAATTGCCACCCCCCTTTTGATAGAGACTTCTGGAGGGAACCAAAAGGTCAATTGCGCCAACACCGAGGGCATTTTTCGCATTATTCAGTCCATTCCATCCCCGAAGGCAGAGCCCTTCAAGCGCTGGCTGGCAAAGGTCGGTTATGAACGAGTGCAGGAGATAGAAGACCCCGAGCTGGCAACCAAAAGAACCCGCGCCCTGTATAAGGCGAAAGGCTATTCTGACAACTGGATTGAGAAGCGAATGCGCGGCATTGCTATCAGGGAGGAGCTTACAGACGAATGGAAAGAGAGGGAGGTAAGGCGCGAGAAGGAATACGCGATACTAACCGCCGAAATTGCAAAGGCAGCCTTTGGGGTTACTCCCAGCGAACATAAAAAACTTAAGGGACTGATTCGGGAAAATCTCAGGGATCATATGACGGATCTTGAATTGATTTTTTCCATGCTTGGAGAGGCGGCCACGACTGAGATAACGCGGGTGGATGATGCAAAGGGCTTTCAGGAAAACAAGCGTGCGGCTCATAAGGGTGGAGAGGTTGCCGGGAAGGCGAGAAAAGACCTGGAACAAAAGACTCGCAAGAAGGTTGTCTCCCCCGAAAACTATCTGGACATTCCTCAAAAAAAACGGGAACAGTTAACTGAGAAGGAGTAAACGCCATGATGGATAATCCGCGAAACAAACGAAGCGCAGGGTGCTCAAGGACCTTCAGGCGCAAGGGGTTGTTGAATGCCTTGGCCGTAGAAGAAACGCAAAATGGAACAAAACAGAAGAACAGATAACAAGAGGTGACATGTACACCGAAGACGATCTCATTCCCCTATCCGCCTTGCAGCATCTGATTTTCTGTGAGCGGCAGTGCGCCCTGATACATATCGAACAGGCATGGGCCGAAAACCTGTTCACTGCTGAAGGCAGGATTATGCATGAGCATGTCCACGCGGAAGATCGTGAATCGAGGGGTAATATTCGCACTGAGTATGGCATGTCCCTTCGTTCATTGCGGCTGGGGCTGATTGGCAAGGCGGATGTTGTTGAGTTCCATCGGGTAAGCGATATACCGGGATCAGGAGAGGCAAAGTGGCAACCATTCCCCGTGGAATACAAACGGGGGAAGCCGAAGAAGGACAGCAGCGACAAGGTTCAGCTCTGCGCCCAGGCACTTTGCCTGGAAGAGATGATGGATTTGTCTGTTCCTGATGGCGCGCTTTTTTATGGCAAGACAAGACGCAGGCTTGATGTTGTATTTGATGGCACCTTAAGAAAATTGACGGAAGCGACTGCAATGCGTTTACATGAGTTGATTGAATCCGGACATACACCGAGACCGGTTTACACAAAGAAGTGCGACAGTTGCTCGCTGGAAGATGTGTGTCTGCCCAAAACAGTGGGGAAGAGAAAATCTGTAAAACGGTATTTATCAGGAGTGGTGAGGGAATTATGAAACGACACCTCAATACGCTTTTTGTAACGACACAAGGGGCGTACCTCGCGAAAGAGGGGGAAACGGCTGTAGTAAAAGTGGAAAGAGAAGTCCGGTTGCGTGTTCCGATTCATACAATTGGTGGGATTGTCTGCTTCGGGCAGGTATCAATTAGTCCTTTCCTCATGGGATTTTGCGCCGAACGCGATGTGGCGATCAGTTTTCTGTCTCAACATGGTCGTTTTTTGGCAAGAGTTCAGGGGCCGGTCTCTGGAAACGTCCTGTTGCGAAGAGAGCAATATCGGAAGGCCGATGATCTGGGCACATCCGCTGAAATGGCAAAGGCCGTACTTACCGGCAAGATTGCCAACTGTCGGACGGTCTTGCGGCGGGCCCTGAGAGATCATGGCGACAAACCGGATGCGGACAAGATTCAGCAAGCGTCAAAACGGCTTGCCGCTTCTCTGAAATCACTGGCCAGAGAGAAAACTCTGGATGGTGCACGCGGCATTGAAGGGGATGCCGCCCATGCGTATTTTAATGTGTTTGATCATTTGATAACCTCACAGAAGAAAGACTTTTCCTTTCATGAAAGAAGTCGCCGGCCGCCACTGGACAACGTGAATTGTCTCTTATCTTTTTTGTACACGCTTGTCATGCATGACGTTCGCTCTGCCCTTGAAACTGTGGGGCTGGATCCCGCAGTCGGCTTTTTGCACAGGGACAGGCCCGGAAGGCCCGGACTTGCGCTTGATATAATGGAAGAATTCAGGCCGTTCATAGCAGATCGTATGACTCTTTCCCTGATAAATCTGTCTCAGGTACAGAAAAAGGGTTTTAATAAAACCGAATCCGGTGCCGTCCTGATGGACGATAACACGAGAAAAACCCTTTTGGTTGCCTACCAGAAACGAAAGCAGGATGAGATCATGCACCCTTTTATTAACGAAAAGGTCACGATTGGGCTACTGTTTCATACGCAGGCATTATTGCTGGCCCGTTATTTGCGCGGCGATCTGGATGGATATCCGCCATTTATCTGGAAATAGGAGAGAAGGATATGCTCGTGCTTGTCAGTTATGATGTTGCAACAAGTGATGATGGTGGGCAGCGCCGTTTGCGCAGGGTGGCAAAAGCGTGTCTCGATTATGGACAACGGGTTCAATACTCTGTTTTTGAATGTATTATTGACCCGGCGCAATGGACTGTGCTGAGGCAGAGGCTTATAAGTGAAATAGACCAGAAATCAGACAGCCTGAGGTTCTATTATCTGGGTTCTAATTGGAAGCGTCGCGTTGAACATGTTGGAGCCAAAGAGAGCATTGATCAAGAAGGCCCGCTGATAGTCTGACAAGGGTTTGCGAACCGGAAGTTCACATAAATTCCCCGGGGGGTTCGCGTGGCCTACAATGTGTTGAAAATCAAGAGATTGCAGAAAATGTTCTTTGACAATCGAATATGCTATGCGTTGAAAGAAGAAGGTTCGCAGAAAGTATCAAATAACCTTTTTAAAATTAATAAGTTGTAGTGTTGTAGTCGCCCCCCATGCGGGGGCGTGGATTGAAACCATCGTCAAATGCCCAGTAGCCTACAAGGGATTCGGTCGCCCCCCATGCGGGGGCGTGGATTGAAACCTAACTCCCCTATCGACCCTTTTGAATCTCCCCGGTCGCCCCCCATGCGGGGGCGTGGATTGAAACATTTTTATAGCTACCGGGTTGGGCGGATATGCAGTGTCGCCCCCCATGCGGGGGCGTGGATTGAAACTGTTTTACGCGGGCTTTCTCAATTGCTGTTCTGACGTCGCCCCCCATGCGGGGGCGTGGATTGAAACTAAGTGGTAGAAATGGCCTCCCCTTTGCATGGCGTCGCCCCCCATGCGGGGGCGTGGATTGAAACTCTTTAACTCGATGTAAGTTTCCATTTTCTCTCGTCGCCCCCCATGCGGGGGCGTGGATTGAAACTTTCCTGTGTCCAAAAATATGACGTAGGAACCTTGTCGCCCCCCATGCGGGGGCGTGGATTGAAACTTCATCTCCGGTGTAGGGATGTGCAAAGTACCAAGTCGCCCCCCATGCGGGGGCGTGGATTGAAACTTCTGGGACATGGTTTTCTTTTGTTGTTTCAAAGTCGCCCCCCATGCGGGGGCGTGGATTGAAACGTATTCGTCAAAGGGAACTGCAACGTATGTTCCCGTCGCCCCCCATGCGGGGGCGTGGATTGAAACCCTGGGCCTTAACTTGGCGTTCACCAGCAAAGAAGTCGCCCCCCATGCGGGGGCGTGGATTGAAACCGAGGTGGGCGGGAGTGAGTAGTTAAAAACTAAGGTCGCCCCCCATGCGGGGGCGTGGATTGAAACTTTCCAATTCTCTCTCGGTGAGGGTTTCTTTAGGTCGCCCCCCATGCGGGGGCGTGGATTGAAACGATTATGGTCCGGGTGGACTCAACCCCGAACCGCGGTCGCCCCCCATGCGGGGGCGTGGATTGAAACACCACCACCCTGCCCATTTCGCGGGCCACCTGCAGTCGCCCCCCATGCGGGGGCGTGGATTGAAACTGCTTTATGCAGTATGGCTACGGCGATCAATACCGGTCGCCCCCCATGCGGGGGCGTGGATTGAAACCCATAAATCTCTGTCTCTGTCATTTTATCCCCTCGTCGCCCCCCATGCGGGGGCGTGGATTGAAACGGTACATTCAACGAGCTGGAACGCCTGCTGCCCTCGTCGCCCCCCATGCGGGGGCGTGGATTGAAACTAAGATTACAAGGGCAGGCGATTACACAGCACAGCGTCGCCCCCCATGCGGGGGCGTGGATTGAAACGATGAGACACTCACATTCATGGGTTCCCATTTAGAGAGACATCCACTAAATATCAGCCTTAAAGAAATCTATTTTCCATAAGTTAGCGATTTATCTTTGACCTCTGGTCATAAATCTGATAGAAAATCTCTCTTTGACGTTGAACTTGTTGATTCTTCTGTTTCTGAAAGGAAAATATGAGGCGGTCTGCATGGTAGAATGCGCGGCTTTTAGATCACCCGGTTATACAGATCCACTGAACATATGCCTTTTGACTTACAGGGGCAACCCCACGTGTGGAGGACAAGGAGTATACATCGATTATCTCAGCAGGGCCCTGGTGGATCTGGGACATAATGTGGATGTCATATCAGGTCCCCCCTATCCCGAACTGGCCGGGGGTATTGGACTACACAAATTGCCGAATCTTGATCTGTATAATCCCGATCACCTTTTTAAGCCGGCGAGTCTGAGCGATCTGCTGACATCACCGATCAACCAGCTGGAACTTCTCGGCATGTCCTCAGGAGGTTTCCCGGAGCCCTTTACATTTGGGCTGAGAACCTATAACTATTTTAGAAAAAAGATGCCGCACTACGACATCGTGCATGACAATCAATGTCTTTCCTATGGCATTCTGGGTCTTCATCATCTCGGTTTTCCAACTGTGGCAACCATTCACCATCCGATCACCGTTGACAGAGATGTGGAAATCAGGTCAGTCGGTTCTCTGTTCAAGAAACTTAAGGCGAGAAGGTGGTATTCCTTCCTCGGTATGCAAAAGAGGGTTTCGCGCCGGCTTTCTCATATTATTACTGTCTCGGAATGCTCAAAGAGGGACATCAGCAGGGATTTTAAGACATCAGGCCGCAAGTTCAGGGTTGTTCCAAACGGGATTAATACGGACTTTTTCTATCCTCTACCGCATGTAAAACGTTCGAAGAATCATATAATTGTAACCAACAGCGCGGATACTCCCTTGAAGGGATTGAGATATCTCCTTGAGGCAATCGCGTCGATAAAAAGAGAGAGGAAGATCAAGCTTACAGTGGTAGGTAAACCAAAAAAGAATGGAATCATAGAAGGTCTTGTCAGGAAACTGGGCATAAAAGGGTGCGTGAGATTTACCGGGCGCATCGAGTATGAAGAGTTTGCTTATTATTATGCCAAAGCCACTATAGCTGTCATACCATCTCTGTATGAGGGTTTCGGGATGCCGGCCGGCGAGGCTATGGCCTGCGGTGTGCCGGTTATAAGCACCATGGGGGGCGCCCTGCCGGAGGTAGTAGGCGATGCGGGCATTCTCGTACCTACTGCAGACAGCAAGGCGCTGGAGCATGCGATTGTATCACTCCTGGATGATCCTGCCAGACGTTGTCAGTTGGGGATGGCCGGCCTCGAGCGCGTGAAAAATTCTTTTACCTGGAAACACGCGGCGCAGAAAACCGTTGACGTATATAGGGAAGCTATCGATGCTGACCGCTGATTTTCAGATGTTAGACATAAAACCGGGAGATCGCGTCCTCGATGTCGGATGTGGCACCGGACGCCATGCCTGTGAGATATTCAGGACCCTGGGCGCGGATGTTGCGGGCATAGATTTGAACATGGAGGATCTGCGCAAGGCCACGTTTACCTTGTATCTTATGGATGGTGTAAACGATGGCTCATGGATAATATCAAAGGCCGATGCCACAAAGTTGCCTTTCAGGGACAGCTCTTTTGATGTGGTTATCTGTTCAGAGGTTCTTGAGCATATCCCGGAAAACAGGACGGCCATCGCCGAACTTGTAAGGGTCCTGAAACCGGGGAAAAACCTCGTTGTAAGTGTGCCGAGATTTCTGCCGGAGCGCATATGCTGGGCACTTTCGTCGGATTATCACAACGAACCGGGCGGTCATATACGTATATACAAAAAGAGAGGACTGCTTTCACTGCTGGAGAACGCAGGTACAAAGTGCTGGGCTGTTCGTTACAAACACGCCCTGCACGCGCCATACTGGTGGTTGAAGTGTCTTGTCGGCCACAAGAATAGCAGTTCCCGATCTGTAAATCTATACAAAAGGTTTCTTGAGTGGGACATTATAAAACACCCGTCCTGGGTCGGAATACTAAATGAGATGTTAAATCCCTTGATAGCTAAGAGCATAGTCTTCTACCTCAAAAAAGGATAACTGATATGGAGCTGAATGTTTCGAGAAATATAGTGGGCCAACCTGTTAACTGTAGAGAAATGGGGGCATTTATCGCTGGATTGCAGAAAAAGAGCGGAGAGATTCCATGGTCCGAAGGGGGAAAAACGGATCCATGGGACCATGTTGAAAGCGCCATGGGGCTCGGTGTCGCCGGATATCTTAAAGAGGCCAGACGCGCCTATGAGTGGATGGCAAGAACGCAGCTTGCCGATGGAAGCTGGTGGTCGGCTTATCGCGATGGCATTCCGGAAGACACAACCAGAGACGCCAACCTCTCTTCGTATATCTCCGTTGGTGTGTTCCATTATTATCTGCTTACGAAAGATCTTGCCTTTATCGAAGATATGTGGCCTACCGTAAGCGCCGGTATCGATTACGCGCTCGGCCTTCAGGCGCCGACCGGTGAGATTTACTGGGCCAGAAATGTCGATGGCGATATAGACCGTATGGCCCTCCTGACCGGCTCCAGTTCTGTGTATATGAGTATTAAATGCGCCCTGGCTATTGCTTCGCGATTGGGAGAAGATCGTCCCGACTGGAGATGTTCACTTGACAAACTGGGCGATGCCCTCCGCAACCTTCCTAACCATTTCAACATGATTAAATCACGCTATTCCATGGACTGGTACTATCCGGTCCTGTGCGGCGCTATTACCGGTGCCGATGCCCGAAGACGGATTGATAAATCATGGACAAAATTTGTGGAACCTGACTGGGGTGTCCGGTGTGTCTCAGATCGTCCCTGGGTAACCATGGCGGAAACATCCGAACTGGTGCTGGCACTCACGGCCATTGAAAGATATGAAGAGGCACAACTGGTTTTCAGTTACATAATGGACAAAAAATATGACGACGGATCATACTGGATGGGGGTTACCTTTCCCGATTCAGTCATATGGCCCGAAGAAAAAACATCATGGACGACCGCTGCAGTACTTTTGGCCTATGATGCGCTTAACAATCTTACCCCGGCAAGTTGTCTGTTCAGTTATGATTTCTGGAGAGAGATGAAATCTATCGATCATGTCGATGACTTACATCAGGAACGTTATTCGCATCTGGCTCCACCAGTGGGACAAATTGGAGGATAGTTTCCTTGAAGAGAGATCACCGTCCCTACTTCCTCAAGCATTTGGATATCAAATTCCAGAAGTGGTATGTGAACCATTTTCTGCGCCCTCAGTTTGAACACTTGGGCAAAAGAACCACATTCATGAAACCCTGGCACGTGGAAATATTCGGAGAGGATATTTCGCTTGGTGACTATGCTAACGTCATTGCGACGTCGGATAAAAAGGTAAGATTGACTATATGGTCAAACTTCGGGGAAAAAGGACATATAAAAATAGGGAACTACTGCCTGATATGTCCCGGCGTAAGGATCGGCGCGGCCACTGAAATAGTCATTGGCGACAGTTGCATGATGGCGCAAGGAGCCTACATTACGGATTCGGACTGGCATGGACTGTATGACCGGAGTCAGCCGGTGGGTCAGACCGCACCGGTCAGGATAGGAAACAATGCCTGGATAGGGGACAGCGCGATCGTATGCAAGGGTGTTACTATTGGAGACAACAGTATAATAGGCGCGGGCTCAATCGTTACGAAGGATATACCACCAAATGTGATAGCCGTGGGTAATCCTGCAGTTGTCATCAAGAACCTCGATAAAAACAAGCGCATAAGAACGCGCGCCGAATGGTTTTCCGATCCTGAGTACCTTGCAATGCAGTTTCGCGAGATCGATCGCCACACACTTGAAGGAAACACGATATTCGGGTGGCTGCGATCCGCACTGTTTCCCTCAAAGGATGATTGACGAATTATACCACCATGCCCGATGCAAAGCCGGTCAATGCCGCTCCTAAATAACGATTTCTTCCCCCACC
>Ga0307990_1002258_pt1 | contig 15511 bp, 14 predicted proteins | sample EllFjometagen129_FD_203168 | JGI IMG/M metagenome (GOLD analysis project Ga0307990, IMG submission 203168) | Marine microbial communities from Ellis Fjord, Antarctic Ocean - #129 | ecosystem: Environmental > Aquatic > Marine > Unclassified | place: Southern Ocean | collected 2014-10-08
TCTGAAATGAGACATAGACAACAATAAGCGGGTTTGGTAACTTATATTCATGGGAAAGCAAGAAAAAGTGTACATGCACATCATGTTGCGTCGAGGTGATGCCAATGTGTCTTTTTTCGACCTTTGCGCTTTATTAAAACATTTTGGTTTTCTTCTAAGAATAAAGGGAGATCATCACATTTTTTGCATGAACAATGTAGATGAAATACTGAACTTGCAACCTAAAGGCAAAAAAGCAAAAGCATATCAGGTAAAACAAGTAAGAAGTGTGTTTCTTAAGTATGGATTTAAACTGGAGATTTAGCAATGAGCTCAAAATATGAAATTATAATCTTTTGGAGTGAAGAGGATTCTGCATTTATTGCTGAAGTACCAGAGTTGCCGGGTTGCATGGCGGATGGAAAAACATATAGCACTGCTTTACAAAATGCCGAACACATTATCAAGGAATGGATAGAGACGGCACAAAATATTGGTCGCCCAATCCCAACACCAAAAGGCCGTTTGGCCTTTGCATAAGATATATTACTCAGAAAAAAAAATAGCTTTCAATGAGCGCGCATCGGCGCGCATCGGGGTCAGACCTTAGATTAGTATTTAACGATAATGCCAACAAAACCGGAAGATTTTAACTATTTTTTAATCTAAGGTCTGGCCCCGATTTTTCATTTAAGAATGTGAAATTTGAGATGTATGGCCCTTATCTTCAGAAAACGCCAGGTAAGACTAACTGAGAAAAATTCAAGTAGAAGAAAAATTTAAAATATGAAAAGTATTAGTCCTAAAATCATTTGTCTTCATGTGATGAAGTTAATGCTCTATATTGTAATTTTTGATTTCTCGGTTGCTTTTGGAGAAACTGCAATCAATTTAGCTCCTCTCACTGATGCCGAAAGATCATGGCTTGATGCCCATCCAATCATTCGTTTGGCACCGGATCCTGAGTTTCAACCGATTGAGTTTTTTGATTCGAACGGCAATTACGAGGGTATCGGCGCTGACTATGTAAGGCTAATTTCAAAAAAACTCGGCATCCAGTTTGAAATTGTTAAATGCTCAAACTGGGATGATGTAATTGATCGAACGAAACGGCGTCAAGTCGATGTTTTAAATGCAGTGGTCCAAACCCCTGATCGCGAAAAATATTTAAACTTTCCCCCTCCTTATTTGAAAATTCCTTCTGTCATTATCGTGCGAAAGAATGTAACCAGTGATCTATGCCTGGACACCCTGGAGGGCATGCATATTGTAATGGTCTCCGGTTATGGCTATGTGGAATTGATCCGCAAAAAGCATCCTGAAATAAAAATCGAATTGGTATCTGATTTAAGAACTGCCTTGCGAAAAGTATCGTTTGGTATGGCTGATGCTTTCGTGGGTGATTTGGCAACAGCCAGTTTCTATATCGAATCAGAAGGAATCACTAATTTAAAACTGGCAGGGGAATCCGAACCCCCGAATATTTCCGGATTTGCGGTGCGCTCTGATTGGCCTGAGCTGAGCCGCATCCTGGAAAAGGGAGTGGCCTTGCTGACAGAAAAAGAGCGAAAAGCCATTTCCAATAAGTGGATTAGCCTGGGGACGGAACCTAGTGTAACGATGCGCGAATTAAAAAAACTGACAGTGTACATTGTTAGTTTAATTGCTCTGATTATTGTGGGCTTTTTGTTTTGGAATCGCCAATTAAGACGTGTTGTAGATCTCAAAACTAAAGATCTCACAAAAGAAATTAAGGAACGCAAGCGAACAGAGGAAGCTCTGAAGGATAGTGAGAAAAGGTTCAGGGCATTGGCAGACACATCTCCACTTGCCATTTACATGTCGGAAGGGCTTGAAGAAAGAGCTGTATATATTAATCCTACATTCGTTAATTTATTTGGTTATACAATAGATGAAGTGCCCACCGTAGCTCATTGGTTGCCTTTGGCATACCCCGACGTGAATTATTACAAGCAGCTTTTAGATGAGTGGCAAGTAAAATTAGCGCACGCTATTGAAACAAAATCAGAGATTGAGCCAATGGTGGCTATTGTAAAATGCAAGGATGGGTCGACTCGGAATATATCATGGGGTTTTATTACACTGGGACAACAAAACTGGGCATTTGGGCTTGATTTGACCGAGCGCATACAAGCTGAACAGGAAAAAACAGCTCTTGAAGTACAACTTAGGCAATCCCATAAAATGGAGGCTATCGGTACGCTGGCTGGTGGGATCGCACATGATTTCAACAATATTCTTGCAGCCATTCTTGGTTTTTCGGAGATGGCCATGGATGACATCCCTGAACATAGTCCTGCTAAATATGACATTGAGCAAGTTTTATTGGCCGGCAACCGTGCAAAAGATCTGATAAAACACATTTTATCCTTTAGCCGTAAAGAGACTCATAAACGGGGGCCTGTGCAAATTCACCAGATCGCTAAAGACACCCTCAAACTCCTTCGAGCTTCAATCCCTACGACTATAGAAATTAAGCAGAATATAGATTCTGAATGCGGTAATATTCTTGCAGACCCTACACAAATTCATCAAGTGATGATGAATCTCTGTACAAATGCCGCCCAAGCCATGGAAGAGAATGGAGGCGTTTTAGCAGTTGGGCTGACTTCAGTGCAACTGAGTGTCAAGGATCTGGTAAATAAGTCGAACCTGAAACAAGGTTGTTATGTGCAATTTACGGTTAGTGATAACGGTAAAGGCATAAACAAAAAGTACATTGATAGAATTTTTGATCCATACTTCACTACGAAAGAAGTGGGTAAAGGATCAGGTATGGGGTTAGCTGTAGTGACTGGAATTGTCAAGGGCCATGATGGGATGATTACAGTTGATAGCAAATTTGGTAAAGGAACGATTATCAAAGTTTATTTCCCGAAAATTGAAGATAAAATTCAAGGAAAAATCGAAGATAACACCGACCTTCCTATGGGTGATGAAAGAATTTTGGTTGTTGATGATGAAGTTAGCATTGTTGAGATGACGAAGCTAAGGATAGAAAGCCTTGGCTATCAGGTAACAACGAAAACAAATAGCGTGGAAGCTCTTGAATTATTTTGTTCTCAGCCGGACGCATTCGATTTAGTCATTACTGATCAGACAATGCCGAAATTGACAGGGGATGAGTTGGTAAAGAAGTTAATAGAAATTAAGCCTGATCTTCCAGTTATTCTTTGTACCGGGTATAGTTCCAAAATTGATTCAGAAAAAGCCATTTTGATTGGCATAAGTGCTTTCATTATGAAGCCAGTTGATAAAAAAGAATTAGCTAAGACAATCAGGTTAGTATTGGATAGAGAAGATCACATATGTTAAACTGCCAGTGAAAAAGTGGTTTTCAAGTGGTGCTTCGACAAACTAAAAAGAACAAAACAAAAAACAGAAACCAAACAAAACAGATGGAGGATATTTGCTAATCGCAAAATCCTCCTCTAATCGTTCGATGTAAAGATGAGAGGAGCAGAATGAGCAAAACAAACACCGTTGACGAAGTGCTTGAAGTCGTGACACAAGTTCTGATCCGATGCACTGTCATCGGCATAATTGTGCTCCTCATTTGGTGGGGTGCGCTGGCGCTGTTCGGCGATTTTGCATACAGTATCCACTCTAGGATTGCGCCGATGTCCAGGTCGCAGTTTGACATCATTCACTACGTAGGAATGTTGATGACAAAAGCAGGCGTTTCTCTCCTGTTCTTCTTCCCGTACGTTGCGCTCAGACTTGTGATCAAGAAACGAAGAGAACAGTTATTGAACCAGACAAATGGACACTAGCCAATAGTTTTACGTAAACTCACAAAAGAAACAGACTAAGCCGAGCAACCGGCTGTACAAGTACAATCTGAAGGTGCACCTTCAGATTGACTGTGATCCGAAGCGTTCCCGACACATTCCCGACCAGCGCGCTGCGAGAACCAATCGTTCGATCGTCTGATCCGCATAACCCGCGTACAAGTTCGCTAGATTATGCTTTCCAGCGCTCAACTCAGTCGTTATGCAGGAGAGAGTTCATGAGAAGTGCCGTCCCAATTAGTCTATCAACCATAACTGCTGTTGGCCTCTATTTTACTGCTATGTCTCTTTTTGCGGACGCGCCCATAAACGAAAAGGCTGACTCCTCGCCGGCATCCTCTTTTAACGGTATCAACTGGGCAGATCGTCGAGATAACTTTGTTGACGGCTGGATTATCCCATCTGGAATCGATGATCGTGCACAGCCTGCTGATATAACTATGCAGGCCCGATCAATTCTAACTAAGTTTAAGTTTTTGCTGGGCGTGAATACGATCAGGTTGGGCATCAATCCCGCCACGGTGCTCGATGAGAAATGGTGGTCAAAGTACAGAATGATTATCCGTGAAGCCACATCGCAAAAACTAAAAGTGATTCTAACCTGCTGGGAGTCACGGGACAGTCGAGATGGAAAAATAGACAATCAACAGGAGTTTGACCGCATGTGGGATCAGGTTCTAACGGATTTCGCAGATAGCGGCGATGTGTACTTTGAGATCTTTAATGAACCACATGGGTATTCGGATGCAAAATGGCAAGACCTTGCGGCAGGCTGGATCGAGCGACAGAGCAAGAAGATTGAAGGAGGTGATCGCACGCGCATTCTTGTGAGTGGGTCGGGATATAATGAGCGTCTTACAGGAGTCGCTAGAGATAAACGCTTTGACGGGTGCTCATTAAGCTTTCATCTTTATGCCTGGTTCGGTGGCAAACATAAGACGGTCGAAGGATGGAGCCGGGAGATAGGACAACGCATCGGGAAACCCAATGCCGACAGAACAATTGTTACCGAATGGGGTGCTCCTATGAAGACTCGCCCGCAGGATTTCTATGCAAAGCGCCTGCCGGATGGTGATAGAGAACGCGTGTATGTAGTAGCCATGTCGAATATAATCCGGAAATGGGACATGGGAAGCATTTACTGGCCAGGCCTTAAGGGCGGAGATGATTATAGCCTGACCGCAAGGAAGGAAGGCTCTTCCGCGCTCAAGATTACGAATGAATCAGGCAAGGCTCAACTTCAATGGTCATTCAAACGGGACTGAGCGCGAACACATAGCGAAACGAATAGATGCAAAACAAACATTGTTGGCTACAAGTTTGAAATTGTAAAAGGCGAGCGTTGAACAAGAAAAGTCTGTCAAAACGAGACATTGAATTACTGATGTCTCAAGCAAAATGAAAGTTCAACAACCCAGGTGCACAATACCGAAAGGGACGCTTCGCTTACCCTCACGGATTGTGACTTCAACCGTTCGACAAGAAAGGAAACATGACATGAAGAAGATAATTGTATTGGCAATGGTCACCGCCCTGTCAGGCTGCGCCACAATGCGTAGCCAGAGGACACCTGTCACACTTGAATTTCGACCTGGATCGCAATCTCCTGGGGCTGGCCTAACCGAAATGAAAGTCGCTGGCGCGGACCAGCCCGTTTATATTTCTGAGGATGTCGCGCTATCAAACGCGGACATTGCCTCTTCACGAGTGGTCTCCGGTCCGAGCGGATTACAAATCGAGATCGTTTTTACGAAAGCCGGGTCGGAACGTTTCGCTACCGTTACGGGAAACAATATCAGGAAGCCCCTTGGTATTCTTGTTGATGGCCAGTTGATCAGTGCTCCCGTCGTCATGGAAAAGATAGTCGGGGGCAAAGCCTTGATTTCAGGCGCATTTTCGCAAGGAGAGGCCAAGCGAATTGCAGACGGGATTGTCGGCCGATAGAACAACCAACTGAACGGTACGGCTTACCGTCGCCCGTTAGTGGAAACGTTGTCTGCTGAAGATATGAAATACATAGCTGTAGCCTTTGCCATCGGAATCTTTTCAGGGCTGACATACGTCAGCATTCTCTTTCTGCATGTACTTCCGTACATGAGGAGACAAGGTTTCGTCGATTCACGAAATCCTCTTGAGGCATGTCGGATCAACAAAGCAGTGTCCGAATATTTAAAGATAGATGATCCAGAGGAGAAGAACACGAAATTCTTGTTGAAATTACTACAGATCCCTTTTATAATTGCCTGTTTAATTGTAGTTTTCGGGATCTATGCAGCATCAAGAACAAACATGGGAAAATAACAGACAATGAAGGTGGACAGTACGGCGTACCGCCGATATGTCACCTATTCGTTCGATACAGGACATAGAATATGAATCACAAAACAATTTCGATGATAATTACACTCGTCATTCTTGTCTGCTTATGCACCTTTGGTGGTGAGACAAAGAACTCAAAGATTGCTGACAAGGGAATCTATCTTGCGGACATTTCGGACCTGCTAAAAGCTAAGTGGCCTAAAAACCGTACAATCAATGTTGTCTGCCACGGGCACAGTGTCCCCGCCGGCTATTTTAATACACCGGTTGTTGATACATTCAACGCCTACCCACATCTTTTGCACAAGGAGCTCAAGAAGCACTTTACGCACGCTGTCATCAACGTGATTGTGACTAGCATTGGTGGCGAGACATCGGATCGCGGGGCAAAGAGATTTGAGAAGGATGTCCTGACCCATAATCCCGACATCATCACAATTGATTACGCCTTGAATGATCGAGGAATCGGGCTGGCAAAGGCCAAACTAGCGTGGGCCTCCATGATTGAGGCTTCCAAGGCAAAAGGAATCAAAGTCATACTTCTTACTCCCACAGGGGACCTGAAATCTAAACTGGACAAACCTGACGACCCACTGAATCAACACGCTGATCAGATACGACAGATTGCGAAGGAATATAATGTAGCACTTGCAGACAGCCTTCAAGCCTTCAAGGTCTACTCGGCAGGTCAGGGTCAGCTCAAAGACTTAATGTCACAAGTGAACCATCCAAATCGCAAAGGTCATGATCTTGTCGTGAAAGAACTAATGCAATGGTTCCCAGAGAAATCGCAGTGAGGACACGGTTTGAAGACTGAAATAAAAACTGTTTCAATAAAAAGGTGGACACCGACATGTCACCTAAACGTTATGGACTGAAATGAGGTATCCTTGATGAAGTACGCGACAATTATCTTTACTACACTTGGCCTGGCCCTACTCGGGCACTCATTATATCTTGCAGACCAGGTTAAGCGTCTCCAAACGGAGATCGTTCAACTGCAGGCTCGGATTGAGCAATCAAACCGAACCTCCGAAAAGCCACAGATCCCTGTCAGATCCGTTCTGGAGACGTTGATCGACGCCGACATGTTGAAGCGGGCGGAAAAGCTGGTCGTGGAAGTGCAATCAATATTCGGCGCTGGCCTTGCCACTAAATCCGATCTGCTCGTTGCTACGCTGTTTCTGGAAGATCTGAAAGGAAATCACGAAAAAGCAGATGAATTGTGGAAGGAGCTCATGGCAATGCAGGAGCAGGAGTTCAGAATAGGCAGGATTACGATAAATCAGGTTATTGACACCTACAAGCAACGGCCTGTAAGCGTCTCGGGTGCCAACAAAGAACCAGCACATCGGGGTCAGACCTTAGATTAGTAGTTAACTATAATGCCGACAAAACCGGAAGATTTTTACTATTTTTTAATCTAAGGTCTGACCCCGATTCTTACGCATGTAAATAAACACATCAGCTGACTGAAGATTTTCTGCTTTTCAGACTTGCTATCTCTACTGTAGTAGAGTATGCTTTACTCAAATAGATAAAATATTTATAAACGGAGCGCATTATGAAAAATGGTGATATAGAGCTTTTTGAGAGTGAGTGGACTATTTTGGGGGCTGTTTGGGAGCTCGAGCCTTGTGCGGCACCTACTGTTCAGGAATCGCTTTGTGGTACCAAGGACTGGGCCTATTCCACGGTTAAGACCATGATGGATCGCATGGTCAAGAAAGGGTTGTTAGAAGCAGAGAAGATTTGCAATCTCTATCTATATAAATCTGCGATAACGAAGCAACAGGCGCAGAGCACCGAGATCGTCAGGACCCTCAAGAGAGCTTTTGATGGGGCGCTGACTCCTATGATGCAGTTTATGATCAATAATGATGATTTGAGTAGCGAGGAGTACGACCAGCTCGAAAAACTGATCCGGGAACGGAAAGCCCGTAAATCCGGGTCAAAGAAAAAATAAGTTTAATAATTGTAAAGATATTTTTACTTCAGGAGTTAACTATGGCAACCTTTATTGACTTTTTAAATACTTCAGCAAATGTATTTGTTGAGTTTGCCTCATCTATGCTAATCCAGTCCAGCATTTTGATCATTGCATTGCTATTGTTGGATTATATTCTTCGCAGGCGTGTCAGGGCGATTTTACGTTATTGTATATGGATGCTTGTTCTGGCTAAACTGGTTTTGCCAACCTCTCTTTCTCTGCCAACAGGGGTGGGGTACTGGTTTGGCGACAAACTATCGTTTTCAGTAATGGAAAGAACCAGTAATCCAACCGATTCGGCGATGGCTACAGAAACGCATGTTCAACAGGTTTTACCGCAGCAGGAACTCCCTGCCAATATTACGCATCAACCCCTGCTGTCTGGAACTGGAGAGCCTAGAGAAACTACAGCAGCACCAGTTGCTCATCCTCCTGTAATCTCTGAAACTCAATCGATATCACTCACCTGGCATGCTTATGTGTTGAGCGGATGGTTTGCGATATTGGCGGTTATGGTTCTGTTCTTGGTTCAGCGGTTTGTGTTTGTGAAAAGACTTATCCAACAAGCCGGAAATGTCGATGTAGAGATTCTGAAAATCTTCGCCCAATGCAGAAAGGATATGGGTGTCACCAGGGAGATCAACCTTAAATACTCCTCTGTTACAGCCAGTCCGGTTGTCTGCGGTCTTTTCAAACCTACGATTCTTATCCCCGTAAATTCGTCCAGAGAGTTTGACTCGCAACATTTGCGCTCGATACTTCTTCATGAACTGGCTCATGTGAAGCGTGGTGACCTGCCGATAGGCTTTTTGCAAACGGTGTTACAGATATTTTACTTCTATAATCCTCTGCTCTGGCTGGCAAATTCGATAATCCGCAATGTTCGCGAACAGGCTGTCGACGAGATGGTTCTTGTAGCTATGGGCGAAGATGCAGGCGATTATCCTGAAACACTTCTGCATGTCTCCAGAATGGCGTTCAGCAAACCGGCTCTGAGCTTAAGGTTAATCGGTGTCATAGAGTCTAAAAAGGCTCTATCCACCAGAATAAAACATATCCTAAGCAGACCTTTCCCGAAATCCTCTAAACTCGGAATCGCAGGTCTGGTAGCGCTCTTTATTGCTGCAGCCGTTCTGCTGCCGATGGCGAATGGTGCCGGTTATGTTGGATCTGATTTTTCAGCAGGCAGGGAGCTCTCGTCAGTTTCCGGTATCAGCTTAATTAAAAATAAAAAAAGGGGTCAAAGCAGCAGTTCCCGTAGCAGCAGTTCTGATCATAGTCATAGCAGGCAGAGTATTAAGTCAGAGACGTTGCCGGTAATATTAAAGCGTATCAGCAAAGATTATCCTGTTAAATTCGAAGCGAAGCTTCCAAAAGGTTATTATGATCTAAATGCACACGTTGATGGCAGTGAGCGGATATTACTGGAAGAGGTTTGTAGTGTATTTAGTCAATCGTTTGCTTTGGATGTCTGCATAAAGTCATATAAGCAGAGGGTTATGGTTCTTAGCTGTGCTGACCCTGCAAAAATTAAGCTTAAGAGGTCTAATAGAGATCTTTCATGTGGATTCTATAAGCAGGAACAAAACGAAGACAACACTTTAACAGAGAAATTCATCACGGATATGGATGGGCTGGTCAATTTTGCCCGACGGCATTTTTTAGAGAAGAGCAGTTATAAGTACACTCTGATAAATGAAACAGATCTTGAGGGTTTGTATGAGGGCACTCTTAAATGGAGTATGGAAAATAATAAAATTCTGATCGAGTCATTGAAAGATATGGGGTTTAAGATCAGCAAGGCCAAGAGAGAGGTTGAAGGTGTTGTGGTATCCAATGGTGATCCAGACCGAGACTACACAAAGCAGAGACTATCGCACCCTCTCAACCCGGAACTTGTTATTCAGGTGCATAAGTACCACCAGGAAGGCCAGGAGTTTACCTTTACGATATCTTCGAAACCCCCAATTCAGGAGAAAATTGATGAGATGCCGAACATGGTCTTTGTTTTTGACGGCAAGAAATATAGCACGAATATGAAAATCAATCCCTATTCTTCCGGCGAATATAAATTTACCGACAATATTTTCAGAGGCAAAAATAAACCGGAGCTGATTGTCGGCAAGCACACTGCTTATGTATCATTAAAAGATTTTGATCTCTCATTTAGAGGTCAAAAGCGCCATGTCGAAGAGTTGCGTAGTAATGAGATTGAGTTTGAAATCGTCAAGAAGATACCTGATGGATATTTTAATGAGGTTAAAATCGAAAATGGTAAGAAGGTGCTTGATGATTGTCATATCAAGATGCTCTACCTTGTTACCCCTTCAAGTGACAATCAAAAAGAGTACACGGAAATTATCACGGTGAAAGGATATACCCCTCCTTTTAATATTGCAGCAAAAACGTATCTTGAGTCTGAGAGTGGAAAGAAAGTTTTCCTTCAGGATCTCGCTGTGGTGAGCAGAGTCGGAGAAGTACTCTCAAATAATTCGTTTAGCCACAGCATTCATACAGATTTCAACAGAGGCAAATCAATATTAAATCAGGAGGAACTGCTAAGGGAAAAATGGCGGGTAGTTTTAGAACCCTCAACAGAAGTTGCCCGGAAAAACCCTTCTGTTAAAAGTTATTATGGGCAGAAATACTTCGGGCCATATCAAAACATACAAATGGAAGCAGAATCGTTTAGATTTCGGGATGCTGGTTTTACTCACAAGAGCAGCATTGGACTTTCGAACTTCCAGGGCTTTACCGGCACGATTGATATGGATACATGCAGTATGATTGGTGATATTAACGATGCTGAGTTGAAGTTTGACAAAAATAGAAATGTCTTTCAGGTACTCAGAGGTAATGGTATTGCTGCTATCAAACTCAAGAAAACATATTTGCTGGATAATTTAGAAGAACAGATGATACAGGCCGTTGATAAACTGTTGTCCGGCAAAGGTAACGTTGAGACGATAGAGATTCGTGACGATGAATTGGAGATGTACGCGATCCGCTCCAGTCAATGGAACTATTTTTTGCTTAGCGTTAACGGAGTAGAGCACAATCAAAATGGTTTTCACAAATCGAGCAATATCGAGTACAGCAGTTTCAGTTATGAGTCGCAAGCCGTACTGCGCCAAGCTAAATCCATAGAAAGGGAATAACGAGATGAGGTAAATCGAATTTGAAACTTTTTGTTGAAACCTGAAATAATTGTGGGACAATCAAATTGTTTTGAAGTGAGAGTCACATAAGGAAAACTGAGAACAAGCGGTTGCTAGGGACGGCTCGTGCCTCACCGCCCCAGATTCGCAGCGTTGGCAAAAAAATGAAAAAATCTACTCCATAACTACTATGATTAACACTATTATAATATCCAGCATAACCGTGGCAGCAGTTGTCCTGTGGCTTGTTTTTGCGAAGTCTGTTTCTCTATGGATCAAGGGACTAGCAATTTCTCTAATTGCTTTGGTTGATTGGGTTGGGCATGTGACCCTGCTATCCGTGTATCTTTCGAACGCCAATAGAACTTGGTTGTATCTTTGCGTGATTTTTCTTGGGGTAGCTACTTGCCTTGTTGGTTTGAGGCGACGCAGAGAACCTCCAATCGCTCCTTGATTTACTTAATGAAATCTCACTTCATTTGCGGAACTCAACAGAAAAGAAAGCAAGCCGTTGCACCCGACGGCTAGTAGCTGCGCGGCAAGGTTTTGTTACTGTTTGAGAGAATTGAAACTTTAATTTGTTTGTCTGCGGTTTCATCGCCGCGGGTGAACTTTACGTTGGGTCAATGAAATGATGGAATCGGAATACAAACTGAGCGTTAGTTCTGGATTGTCAGCCTACTTCAAGCAGCCTGACGGGCCTTCCTTGCCGGGGGTGGACTGGATAATCAACGTATCCGGATCGGATGTGGATACCACCGTCCTTGTTCGGATAATGTTCTCATCCGATCCTCCCGACCAATCCGAGCAAGAGTCGATGGCCGAACTGGCTAAGGCCGAAGTTAGGAGCAGACTGGCCTCTGGGTGGAGGCCGGGAGAAGGTGAATCAATCGAAGTCGAAAATAAAGTGACGCAACCAAAGAATGAACCGTATTCCAAAATGCGCGCATTTTGGAAACGGTTAGTTTAGGGAAAATCGTTTACATGTTCTGAAAAAATAATATTCCCCATTACCCGGATTCTGGTATAGTTATGGTTATGAAAGAGTATTTATTCACCGACTATTTCGAGAATGAGGTGTTACGGAAACGCCCCTACATCAAGAAAGAGTGGTGTGAAAGAATTGTTGATAACCCAATTAAGGTTGAACAACAGGAACACAACCGTTTTCGATTCTGGGGTGTTATAGAAGAATTTGAAGGAAAGGTTTTCAGGGTTGTCACTTTGAGTGACAAAAGAACAATTCATAATGCGTTTCCAGATAGAGGTTTTAAATATGAAGCTTAAATATTATAAAGAAACAGATTCCATATATATTGATTTGTTATCAACCCCCAGCACATCAACAACCGAAATATCTGACGGGATCATGCTGGATTATGACAACAATGGAAATCTAACAGGCATTGACATAGATAATGCCAGTAAGAAAATTGACCTCAGCGAGGTCATTCTCAGCAGCCTTCCTTCTGGGTTGCAAGCTCAGACAGCATAAACAATTCAGAACCAGCAGGTGCACAATATCGAGAGGGACGCTTCGCTTATCCCCTCTCGAATTGTGACCTATTCGTTGGGCAACAAGAAAGGAGAACCCCATGCGGGCGATAATAGTTTTGATTATGATATGCGGCTGGTTTGCCGCGAGTGGAACAGTTGAAGTGTATGGAGGCGAGAAAATGACATCAGGTGCTAGCACTGTTGAATCACGGTCATTCAATGTTCTTAACTACGGGGCCGTGGGCGATGATAAGACGGACAACACCGAAGCATTTTCAGCATGCCTGAAGGCGGTGGTCGAGGCCGGAGGCGGACGCATGTATCTTCCCGACGGGGTCTATCGCGGCAAAATCATTATTCCCGGGACTAAGAAATGGATCACTGTGGAAATCGTGGGTCAAAGCGAACCTACACCGGTATTTGGGACGATTGGATCGTTTCCGTTTCAGAAGAACGGCACGATCGTCAAGAGCCTGTCTGAATCGGGCCCCGCAGTCATCTCGGCAAGAAACTCCCCCGAGAAGTTGTATATGCCATTCTCTGGGGTATACGTGGTCATCAGGAATCTGGACGTCCGGACCTATGACAATCCGGGCATCAGCGGTATCGACCTGAGCAATGCCGCGCAATGCAAGTTAGAGAACGTCTTCGTCAACACCGACGGCTACAACGTGGTGGCTTCCAAGCCATCCCATGGCACCAGAGGGATCATCACTCCGGCATGCAATAACGCCGCATTGACCATTCTGCGCAACGTGGTCGTTACCGGATATCATACCGGTATCTTGGTCAACGAGCACACCGATGGAGACAACATCGTGGTGGCCTCCAACATCAACGGCCTGGAGTTCCTGCAAGCCCATCATTCCTCCCGCTTCGCCAGGGTGGGCACCTACCGCAACACCCATCATATCATGGTCTCGGGTAGACACGGGTTTTCGATCGAACAGATGAATACGGAACAACCGGGGAAGGGACAGACAAATGCCCGGAACGCCTGGCAGACGCTCGTTGCTGACATCAACGATTCCAAGAATCTAGGCGTTGCCGACATCAACTACTGGGTAGTCATTGGTGGTGTGGGCGCCGTGGATACCTTCACCATGAACGGCGGCGCCTCGATCCGGGCTCGAAGGGTCGGTTCCGCGCCAACCGGGACCCAGAACACCGGCGAATAGGGAAATGATAGTAATGTGCCCAACCAGAGCATCGACTCGTACGTTTCAGACCGCGCCGCTTCGCGTTACGGTCTGAAACGACGGTCATGCTGATCGTTAGGCTCTAGAAAAAGGAACACCATGACCATTCGTAATTGCATATCCGTTTTGGCAATCTTCTGTCTCTCCCACGCAGTTTTTGCTGATGACACACCCAATATTTCACACGGACCGATGCTGGGCGCTGTTTCCGAGCATACCGCCCGCATTTGGGTGCGCACCACTGTGCCGACAGACGTCACCTGCGCCCTATCTGAAGTCGGTGGCTCGTCAGATCAGCTGACTCACAAGGACCAGACCAAGCTGGCATCTGACAACACGTGTATCATCACATTTGACAAGCTCAAAAAGGAAACGAAATACGAGTACGTAGTTCGCGTCGGCAAGTCAGAACACAAGACCACCTTTACCACTCTGGGCCCGTCGCTCACCAAGAAAGGCATCCGCTTCGTTTACGGCTATGGCTACAACCACAAACAGAACAGAATGAAGCCCGGCACCTCCGTGTTCACGCATATGGCGGCACGCAAAGCGAATCTCATCCTCTTTCTCGGTGATTTTCCGTATACCGCCAGGGGAGCAAGAGATGAGGTCCGTCAAGGAAACAAGAAGATCAGGGAGGTCCCTGGCTTCACGCAGCTCACGTCTTCCACCCCGACCTATGGAATCTATGACGATCACGATTTTGGCCCAAATGACTGCGACGGGACGCACAAGAACGCCGATGAGGCGCTTGCTGTCTTCAAAGAGTATTGGCCCAACCCCTCATACGGTCTGCCGGAAGATAAAGGCATCTATTGCTCATTCCTGGTCGGAGACGTGGAGTTCTTCCTGCTTGATGGACGATACCCGGCGCGGATGAAACAGAAGACGATGTTGGGGAAGATCCAGTTCAAGTGGCTTTGTGACAGCCTCAAGACTTCCAAAAGCCGCTACAAGGTTCTTGTTTCCGGCACTCAATTTGGACGGGTAAAGGATGATTGCTGGGCCGGAAAATACTATCTGGGCGAACGAAACCGGCTTTTCACCTTCATTGCCGAGAACGAGATCAGTGGGGTGATCGGGATCTCTGGCGACATTCATCGCAGTGATATCTACAAATTGCCGATTGGGAAAGATCGGTACTTCTATGACTTTACCCCCGCTGCCCTCGCCAGAAACCAACACCCATCACTTGATCCATTACCCAAAAACATGATTCATTCCTATGGAAAGAAGACTGACAGCAACATGTACGGCGAAATAGAGTTTCGTCCCGCATCCGACAAGAATGTTGCTATCATATTCCGGTCTATCTCAGCAAAGAACGGGCTGGTTTACGAGCACAAGTTGACACCCAATGATCTGGCACTTAAAGATTAGAAATGTGCCTAACAAGAACATCCAGCGCACGCGTCTAAAGCCGCGCCGCTGATGTTGATCGTTCGATAAAAAGGAAACAATAGATGAAAATCAACAAAATAGGGTCCCGCGTCTTACTGAATACTCTGCTAATCACTGTGGTTATGTTGCAAGGGACCGCTTGGTGCGAGGGTTTCA
>Ga0307990_1002259_pt1 | contig 15504 bp, 10 predicted proteins | sample EllFjometagen129_FD_203168 | JGI IMG/M metagenome (GOLD analysis project Ga0307990, IMG submission 203168) | Marine microbial communities from Ellis Fjord, Antarctic Ocean - #129 | ecosystem: Environmental > Aquatic > Marine > Unclassified | place: Southern Ocean | collected 2014-10-08
TGTTTATCTATCGCGGCACTGCCCGTTGTACTGCCCTGTGGGATGTGAAAACCAATCAAGTGTCCACCTGGGCAAACCTGAGACCCAGTTGCTGGCTGTCTGTGATGTTTGCCAATGGGATGCTGCTGGCACCGGAAGGCGGGGGCGGCTGTTCCTGCGGTCGCTGGTTTGAAACGTCACTTGGCTTCATCCCGACGCGTAATTAATATGATATGGACAACATGTCAATGTCTCTGGCTCCAAGAAGAGTGGAACGTCAAAACATGAAAAAATACATTTTACTCATCATCGCCTGCCTGACTGTGCCGACCCTGGCACAGGATTGGCCTACGTATCGTCACGACAATCAACGCAGTGGTACCACAGACGCAGTCTTGACGCTGCCCTTGAGCCAGACCTGGCAATACGTATCACCCACGCCACCGCAACGGGCCTGGGCCGGTCCTGCCAAATGGGACGCCTATGCCGAATTGGCCGATCAGCGTTCCATGCGTGACTTTGACCCCGCTTTTTATGTGACGTTTGCCCACAACAAGGTCTACTTTGGCTCTTCTGTGGACGATTCAGTCCATTGTCTTGATGGTGACACAGGGGAGCACCTTTGGCAGTTTCGCACGGAGGGCCCCGTCCGTATTCCACCCACTTTGCACAGGGGCAAAACGTATTTTGGCTCTGATGACGGGGCGGTGTATTGTGTTGACGCCCACACGGCCTCTCTGATCTGGACCTATCGAGCAGTAGACAACAACAAACTGATTGCCTTTAATGGCAAACTCATCAGTCAATGGCCATGCCGTTCTGGTGTGCTTATCCAGGATGACAAGGCGTATTTCACATTGTCACTCCTGCCTTGGGCCCCCAGCTATATTTGTGCTGTCAATGCAGAGGATGCCACCGTTATTTACAAGACCGAGCACAGAGCTCTCACTGCCCAGGCTGCGATGCTTGCTTCGCCGACTCGTCTCTATATGCCTCAGGGGCGTCAGCGACCTGTGGTGTGCGATTTGACCGATGGCACACTGATGGGTGTGTTTGGTAAGTCCGGGCAGGGGGGCACCTTTGCCTTGCTCACGCCGGAGAATAAACTGGTCCATGGTGTGGGGCAAAACCACAGTTCCGGTGGTGAATTGCGTAGCTTCAACACGGACAACCGTGACCACATTGCGACGTTTCCCACGGCAACCTGCATGGTCGTCAAGGGGGGCAAGGCCTGGTTCTGCAACTACCAGGAATTGATTGCTCTGGACCGTGCCAACTACATGGCCCTGCAAACCCAGATAGCAGCCAATAACAAAGAACTGGGTGGAATCAACGCCAGACTCAAGAAACTCAAGGATCAAACGAATGTTGAAACTCGTGTTCTGAATCAGACAAAACTTGATCTTACGAGAAAGAACAAAGAGTTCACTGTCAGGGCTCAGACATGTTTCATGTGGAAAAAGAACGTGGGTGTGCTGAACACGCTCATCTGTGCAGGCGATATGCTCTATGCGGGCGGCGAAAACAGTGTCTTCGCGTTCAGTGTTGCTGATGGTAGTCTGGTATGGCAAGCCGAGGTTGATGGAAAAGTATATGGTCTGGCGATTGCCAATAAGAAACTACTGGTCAGTACCGACACGGGCAGCATCTTTTGTTTTGAAAACAAATAAGGTATGAATCCACGGTTTAAAATAATGGTGATTGGGCTTTTGCTGTCATCTTCGGTTTTTGCCTGTCAATACAATGTTCGCGATATTGGTTTTGTGGACCTCAAGCTGAGCACGTACAGGCTTTATGTCTTTCTTGCAGAGGATAATGCAGACCTTCGTTCTCAATACCGATCCTTATTAGCCGAGACCCTGGACGAAACTAATGTGGTTGCGGAACTTGTTTCGCCGGGGTCGCACATTCAGACGATAGCCACGCCAGAACAACTTCCCGCCGCTGTTTTGGTTTCTCCCAATGGGCGATCACTCATGCGGCCACTGAACGTGCCTGATAAAACGGTCGCACAAACTCTGACAGAGCTTGCCACACAGCTGGTCCACTCACAATTCAAAACAAACATGCTCAAACAGCTGTCCAAACACTTCGCTGCGGTTCTATTAATAGAATCCGAAAACGCACAAAAAAATCAGCAAGCTGCCTTGTCTATTGAAGTGTCATTGCTGCATATTCAGCAACAGATGACTTTCATGCCCAAGAAAATTGATTCTCCTCCTGTGATGGTTAAACTCACGGTTGAGGACATCCAACAAGACAGTCTGCTTCAATGGGAACTGGGTGTCACTCAACATGAGACACCGACCGTGGCAATCTTGTATGGCCGCTTGCGAACCATGGGGCCTGTGCTCACGGGCGACGACGTGACCGAAGAAAGCCTGAATGCCTATCTTGGTGTGATTGGGGCGGATTGTGAATGTGATCTTGATCGACGCTTGCTCCATTCACCCATGTTGGCTCATCACTGGTCCCGATCCATGTATGAGGCCATGACACAGACCCTGGGTTTTGATCCAGAGCACCCAGAGGTCAAGATGGAAATCAGCCAGATCATCACGGCCCAGGGTTTCGTAGCAACGGGTCATTTACAGACCCCTGATGTCACCTTTGGCTATCAGGAATTTGTGATTGAGGATCCACCTCTGTCTCAGTTAGACTCCAATGAAACCCACGACGTCTCCAAAGTGGCTGTCGTCAAAAAGGAACTGCCTCAAAAATGCTCCGAACCCATGGCCGAGCCGATTACTCCCTCCAATCAATGGCCACTGGTCAGTCTCTTCGTCATGGCGGGTGCCATCATTCTGGCAGGGTTAATCATTGTCCGGAAACGAAAACCATAGCAGGGCACGACGAGCGGTCCCAACAAGACGGGTGACGATATGATTATCTTAAAACTGATCTTAAAAGAAATCATTTACAGCAAATACAACTTCTTGCTGTCTCTGATGGCCGTCACTGCAGGCGTGGCCTTGTTTGTCGCATTTTTTGCCACCACACTTGCTTCCGATCTTGAGACCAAAAAGATCATGCTTGATTTGGGCCAGAATCTTCGTGTTATTCCCAAACACACCGCCATGGACTTTTTCTATGACCAGGGTTTTTCTGATAAGGTGATGCCTGAGGCGTATCTCGCCAATTTTGTCAACAGCTCAAGTTTGGTGTATACGCATCTCACTGCGACGCTCCAACGCAAGATCGATTGGCAAGGTAGCAAAGTCATAATGACGGGTGTGCTCCCTGAGCAGTACCCCAAAAACGGTAAGAAGAAGGACATGCCTACCACCTATTCGATCATCCCGGGCCATGCCTACGTGGGCCATCTGATTGCCAAGCAAAACAATCTGAAGAAGGGCGATACCCTGGACATCGCAGGGCGGTCATTAATTGTTGAGACCGCACTGGCCAAATCCCCCAATGACGATCGTGACAATATCCGCATTTTCATGCATCTCCATGATGCCCAGACCATCCTTAATCTGCCTCAAAAGATCAATGAAATCAAAGCCTTGGAATGCCTCTGTTTTGTGGAAGGTTCTGGCGGAGATCAATCCTTGAACCTTGAACAGCTGGCTCGCAAGGAACTGGCCACAATATTGCCCGATGCCGAGGTCTTACTTTCTCGGGGTATTGCGGATGTTCGACAGAAACAACGCGCCATGATCCAGAAATATGCGGCCTTTGTCATTCCCACGCTTTGTCTTGTCCTGGGTCTTTGTCTGGCGATTCTTACGTTGTTGAATGTGCGTCACCGTCGCCATGAAATCGGTATTATGCGGGCCTTGGGATATGGCACGGTCAGGATTTCGACCTTGCTACTGGGTAAGTTTGTTCTTATAGGCATGGTCGCTGCCACTGTGGGTTTTTATGCAGGTACGGCACTCGCGGCCCACGTGGGACCCGATGTCTTCCCCATCACAGCCCATGCGATCAAGCCCAACTATGATCTATTCAAAAAGGCAGGAGTCGCTGCCGTGGCTTTTTCAATCGTTTCGGCTTTTTTACCGGTCATGATCGCAATTTCAATGGACCCGGCCAAAACGCTCAAGAACGATTGAGCAGAAAGGCATGAATGCACCCTCGCATAAAATGGAAACACAAGCATGATCAAAATCAAGAATCTAACAGGTGCATACAAGAAGGCATCAACAACCATCAAGGCCGTTGACAACCTTACACTTGACATTGCAGAAGGTGAGTTTGTCACTATTGAAGGCCCCAGTGGCAGCGGTAAAACCACGCTGTTGATGACCATTGGCACCATGCTCCAGCCAACAGCCGGCCAGGTCATGGTCTGCGGCCAGGACGTGTATGCACTCTCAGCAGGTCAACGCAACCGTTTCCGAGCGGGTCACATTGGCTTTGTGTTCCAGATGTTTCACCTGGTCCCGTACCTTTCCGTATTTGAGAATGTTATGTTGGCCGCCATCAAACAAGACGGACCCACACGAGTCTGTGTCAGAAAGCTGCTCGATGAATTGGGGCTGTCATCTCGGTCAACGCATCGACCCGAACAGCTCAGCACTGGCGAAAAACAACGTACTGCCATTGCCCGGGCCCTGTTGAATGATCCACCGCTGATTCTGGCTGACGAACCCACTGGCAACCTCGATCCCGAAAACGCTCGAATCGTGCTGAATCATCTCAGTGACGTCCACAAAACCGGACGCACCATTGTGGTGGTTACGCATGGCCGCGAAGCCGAAGACTTTGCCACCCGACAAATCTGTCTCAAGCACGGTAAACTTGCCTGACAGGGGGGGGGAGAGAAGAAGAAGGTATGAACGTATGAAGGTAAGACACCTCCCCGATGCCAGCCACTTAACACCAAAAACCAAAAACTAAAAACTGGAGCGCAGCGACAACCATTTTCTTCTCTTGAGTCAGGGGAGGTATCGTGGTACACTCCGTTGTCAACCCGGAAATCACATAGGGTGGAAAACGATCATGCATAAACTGAACGTCTACTTCAACGGCATTGAGACACTGCGGTGTCGTATTGTCTTTTTCATGCTCATGAGTCTGAGTTTTTGCGGTTGCCAGGGATCTTTGAAACACTCAGAGCCTCGCGGTGAAACCGTCACGCTTGTGTCTGTGGCACGTATCTGGGACGCCGCCCCACACAATGCCTTCACCGGTCTTGCGTGGTTTCGGGGTCACTGGTATTGCGCCTTTCGTGAGGCCGATCAACATGGTGTGTCACCCAGTGGGGCGATTCGAGTTATTCGATCTAGCAACGGGAACGCGTGGCAGTCTGTCAACCGGTTTCACTGGCCAGAAGGGGACTTACGTGATGCCAAGCTCACTGTCACGCCAGACCATCAGTTAATGCTCAATGGTGCGATCGCCTTTAACAATTCATCAGAAGGGACACATCAATCCCTGGTCTGGTTGTCACCCGATGGCACCCATTGGTCTGATGGGCACCCCATTGGAGAACGAAATATCTGGCTGTGGAGCACCACGTGGCATCAAGCACAGTGTTACGGTGTGGGCTATAGCACGGGTGGGGACTCCTTTACAAGGCTTTACAAATCTGATGATGGCATTGACTTTCAAATCCTGGTAGACCAGTTCAAGACCGGAGGGCGTCCCAGTGAAGCCATGCTTCGGTTTACCAGGGACCATACGGGAGTATGCCTGCTGCGAAATGATTCAGAGAACGGTCTTGTGGGTATCGCGTCGCCTCCCTATACCCAGTGGCAATGGCAGAGCCTGGGCCGGCGAATTGGTGGGCCCAATCTGATACAGCTTCCTGACGGACGCTGGATCGCAGCGGTGCGTCTTTACGACAGAAAAACACGTACGTCGTTGTGCTGGCTGGCCCCCCAAACCGGTGCGTTTACCGAGTGTCTCGTTCTGCCGTCAGGTGGCGATACCAGCTATGCGGGCCTGGTCTATCGTGATGGGCTCCTCTGGGTCAGCTACTACTCCTCCCACGAAGGCAAAACCAATATCTATCTGGCAAAGGTGAAGATCTCATGAATCAAGACTATTTCAATGTACGTCGTGTCACCTGGATCGCCTTGAGCCTTGTGCTCTTTATCTGCAGCAGTGGGTTATCGAATGATTCTGTCGCGAAAGTCACATCAGTCCAGACTGATTCAACGCCTGATACGGCTAGCAGGCGTTTGTTTCTGGGGTATCTCAGTGGCCACCCGGACAATATCAACTACGCCCTGTTCACCCATATCTGTCACGCCTTTGTGGTGGCTGATGAAGAGGGACAGATCGTGGCGCGAACGGCGGTGCCGAGTCGAAAACTCACCACTGAAGCGCATCAAGCCAATGTGAAGGTCATCCTGTCACTTGGCGGTTGGGGCATGGACAAGGAGTTTGCCGCCCTGACCTCGAAAGAAGTGTCTTACGAGCGTTTTGTCACGGCTGTGATGAAAATGACAGACGAATACGATTATGATGGCATTGATCTGGATTGGGAGTTTCCCGACAATGTTACGGAGGCCAAGAACTTCAATCGTCTGGCCAGACGATTTCGTCGTGAGCTTGACGTGCTTGGAAAGAAGAAGCATCGTCATTGCCTGCTTACCATGGCTGTCAATGCGAGTCCCGGCTTGAGCCAATGGTTGGACACGGACGTCCTGTTGGAGACCATGGACTTTATCAATGTGATGACCTATGACTTTTATGGTGCCTGGTCGCAGCAGGCGGGCCATCATTCGGCCCTTTTTGAATCCAGCAAGGGCACCGGTGCGTCCACGGAGAAGGCCATGGCCTATTGGCACGAGGGCAAGGGTATTCCCAAGGACAAACTCCTGGTTGGCCTGCCCCTGTATAGCCGTGGTTTTGCTGCGGCCAAGTCGTATGATAAAGTGAATCGCGACGCGCCTCGTCCATTCCAGGCACTGGCGTATCACAACCTTCACCAGCTCATCAAAGACGGCTGGATCTGTTCATGGGATGACGAAACCAAGAATCCCTGGCTCACATCGCCCAAAGGCGATTATGTCCACAGCTACGACAATGAAAAATCGCTCATGCTCAAAACACACTGGGCTATCCAACAAGACTATCGCGGCGTTTTCTTCTGGGAAATCAAACAGGATCGCCTCGAAGACGGTAGCAATCCACTGCTTGAAGCGTCACGCAAGGCATTGGGTCAATGACAAGATAAACTGAGCCGGGGCTCACAGGTTGCTAAAAGATGGAGACATTGACGTGCATCTATTGAGAATACTTCTAACAAAAACTTTCCTTCTGGGAATCGTGTTGTGGCTGTTGCTGATAGTTCAAAACCTCCAAGCTTCGGATTGGCCCACGTATCGTGCTGATGCAGCACGCAGCGGCTACACATCTGATCCTCTGCCAGCCCGTCTGAAAATAAGCTGGATCAGAAAGGCCGACCATCCACCCCAGGCAGCGTGGTCGGGACGCGATACGCGCATGCCATTTGATCTTACGTTTCAACCGGTGGTCTCCGACGGTCTGGTCTTTTTTGGGAGCTCGTCTGACGGCACTGTCTATGCACTTAATGCCAAGACCGGTCGTGAGCAGTGGCGGTTTGTGACGGAGAGCCCGGTGCGTTTTGCGCCTGCCATCTGGCAGGACCAGCTCTTTGTGGTCAGTGATGACGGGGTGTTGTATTGCCTTGCTGCGGCGGATGGTGCATTGAGGTGGAAGAAACGCGGGGGGCCGAACCAAGACATGGTTTTGGGGAATGACCGTTTGATTTCGCGATGGCCGGCACGTGGGGGCCCTGTCATTAAAGAGGGTGTTGTTTATTTCGGGGCCGGTATCTGGCCATCCGAGGGCATCTATTTGTATGCCATTGAGGCCGTCACAGGGAGAATTCTATGGGTCAATGATTCTTCCGGCGATATGGTGCTTGAGCATCCCCATGGCGGAAACAGGGCACGCAGCGGTGTTTCAATCCAGGGGTATCTTGCTGTGGCAGGGGATTCCCTTGTGGTGCCTACCGGGCGAGCCACGCCCGCAGTGTTTGATCTAAAATCGGGTGACTTCCGGTATTTTCATCTTCAAAAATATGGATTTGGGTGGGGCATGAGAAAGGGAGCAGGTCCCTTTGTGAGTGTGATTGACGAAGACCTCTTTGTGGTCGAAGACGATGTCTTTCAAACCTCGGATGGACTTTTTCTGGCCCGAGGATTACCGGTCTCTTCTTGTGCCGTTTTACCGGACATGCTGGTGTTCACACAGGGCCATGAGATCAAAGCCATCAAAAAATCATCGCTCTGGATTGAGGAAAAAGACACCAATGGGATGCCGGTATCGAAGCTCAGTTTCGATACCTTGGCCTGGAGTATCACCTGTCCTGATCCCGTTGGCAGCTCCGTGATACGTGCGACCTTGCCAAATGAATCTTCGGATTGGCCCTTAGGGACGCAGGTGACAAATCCGCCGCTGGTTGTGGGGGGGCAGACGATTGTCGCAACCACACTCAACCACAAGCTCGTGACCGTAGACATGGCGTCCAGGGCCATTGTGACCACGGTCAAACTTGATGGTCTGGGGCTTGGGCTGGCCATTGCCGACCAGGCCCTTTACGTGAGTACGGATAAGGGGACGATCTATTGTTTCGGTTCGAAAAAACGTGGGTCATCCCATCCAAGAGAGGATCTTATTGTCCCCTCAGATTTATCGTCTGCGTCCCCATACCGGCATACTGAACGCTATGCCAGCACGGTTCGTGAGATCCTTAAAGAGGGGGATGTGAAGAGAGGCTATTGTGTGGATCTTGGATGTGGGGATGGAGCATTTGCCTGTGCCTTGGCCCAGGCAAGCGACCTCCATATTATTGCGATTGATGAAGACCCTTGTCAAGTGGCCTTGGCCCGTCAGAAGCTGAGCCAAGCTGGTTTATATGGCGTCAGGGTGACTGTTTTGCAGCGAGAACTCTGTGCTTCCGGTCTGCCCGCACGCTTCGCAAAACTGGTGGTTTCTGGACGATCCGTGATCGAAGACGGATTTGTCGTACCCGTAGGAGAAATAAAGCGGTTGCTCAATCCCTATCATGGTACGGCCTTGATTGGAGAGGCTGAGAGTCTCCAGCGAATCGAGGCTCAGCCACTTGCGCATGCCGGTGAATGGACCCACCAATATGCGGATGCAGCCAATACCCTCTGTGCGGCAGATGATTTGGCTCGAGGTCCTTTGAAGATGTTCTGGTTCAAAGACTTTGGGGTTCAGATGCCGAGTCGGCACGGACGTGGCCCTGCGCCACTGTGCCAAAACGGCATCATGGTTGTAGAAGCCATGCATGGCCTGATGGGCGTTGATGCCTATAGCGGACAACGTCTCTGGCACTACGACCTGGACGCGATTCTTGAACCCTATGATCAGGAACATCTTGTGGGCACCGCAGGGACTGGAAGCAATATGTGCCTTGCCGAAGACAGCGTATTTGTACGTCTGGGTGCCCGATGTTTGCGGATCAGCATCAAGACCGGAGAATTGATTCGCGAATACGCCATGCCAGACAAAGAGGGCGTGTGGGGATTTATTGCCTGCAGTGGGGGTGTGCTCTACGGCACGCGCGCCGACCGGACACATGTGGTGCGACAGCTTTTTGGAAACCTATCCAGGATGAAGGATCTGTTGACCCAGTCTCGCAGTCTGTTTGCTCTGGACATCAAGACAGGCAAAACCCTGTGGGTCTATGAGGCCCGGGCCTCCCTGCGTCACAACGCCATCGCCATTGGCAACGGCAGTCTATATCTGGTGGATAAGGCCAAGGAAACCATGGATCGGTTCGTGCCCAGCGTCGAGGAGGACCCGACAAGTCTCCCTGCGAAACAGCCGCTCACATCCTCTCTGTTGTGTTTGGATGCTGGCACCGGAGAGATTCTCTGGGAACAGAATGACGATATTTACGGGACCACCCTTGCCGTGAATTCAACCCGCAAGGTGTTGCTCATGAGTTATCAGTACGCACAACGCTCATTTCAGTTGCCCTCCGAGAAGGGTGATCGGTTGACCGGATTTCGGACCACCGATGGGCAACGTCTCTGGGATACCCACGAGCGATATATATCCCGGCCAATCATCAATGATGCCACGATCTACGCACAGCCTTATGCCTTTGATCTGCTCTCTGGCATACGTCATGTGGATTTTAAGATTGAGGGACGCCAACCCGGAGGCTGCGGGCCCATGAGTGGATCGACCCACCTATTGCTCTATCGGTCAGGCACGTTGGGGTATATAGACCTGTTGAGCCATTCTACGACACAAAACTATGGGCCGGTGCGTCCTGGGTGTTGGATCAATGCCATTGTTGCCGGCGGTCTGGTCCTGATGCCTGATGCCACTGATCGTTGTCAATGCAGCTACCTCATAAAAGCCTCCGTGGCCCTGGTTCCGGCCGATGAAAAGACCGTTTTACATTGATGATCCCTCACGGTTTTTCTTAAAAGCTGTTTCTTACAAAAGATCGGCGCGTGATGTTTTTCATGATTCAGGAAATCCTCTTGAATAAACACAGATTTCAGCCTGCTCAAGGTTTTCAGTTTTCAGAAGAGCATTATATCGTCATGATGTTTGATATGCCACTGCTGTGGCGCGGGGCAATACGGCCAAAAGAGAGGATTTGCCGGTTCTGTTGTCTAAACCAGGGTCTTTGCCCAGGGTTAAATAATAAAAAGTAAGGGATTCGGCCTCCTTTGTACCCTTGTTTTGGCTTCTCAAACATGTTAGAATAATGGTTAGTTTGTGAAACAAAACTCTGGCGGGTGAACACGGCTTCGGTTTCGTGGCTTGTTTTCCTGTCCACACACATGAAGTTAGGGTTGATGCGATTGGTCAAAAAGGAGAAAATCGTGAAAAGACGTAGCGGTTTTACACTCATTGAATTGTTGGTGGTTATCGCCATTATTGCTGTGTTAATGGGGATTCTCATGCCTGCACTCCAGAGCGCCAAGGAACAGGGACAGCGTGCCTCTTGTCTGGGCAACTTGCGACAATTGGGGTTGGCCTGGATCATGTACGCTGATGAGAATGATGGTAAGATTGTTAATGGAAATGCAGGCGCTGGCTGGGGTCAGTATGATCCTGTGAATGAGCACAAGAAAGAAGAACCCTGGGTGTATAAAGATGACAATATACCCAATGGGGATGATGAATTGGAGAAGGAGGCTCTGAGGCAAGGGGCGATCTGGCCTTATGTAAAAAATGAAAAGCTGTACCGCTGCCCCAGCGGCAAGCCTGGGGAGATGCGAACCTACTCGATCACGTTCGCAATGAATGCTATTTGTCATGCTGAGGTCAAGAATGCCGGGTGGCGTGGCAAGTTCATCAAAAAAACCACGGATATAAAACAGCCGGCTGATAGATTTGTCTTTATTGATGAAGGGTATATTACCTCTGATGCGTTTGCAGTACATTACACCCAGGAGGCCTGGTTTGATGATCCGCCTGTACGCCACAGTGGGGGGACCTGCGTGGCGTATGCAGATGGACGTGCAGGACACGTCAAATGGAAGTCCACAGAGACCATCGAATATGCCAAGGACTGGGAATATAAGAAGGGTGAAGTCAACCTGGTGCCCACGAACGATGATTCCAGGCGAGATCTATATGTGATGCAACGCGGTACGTGGGGCAATAAGTTGGGGTACACACCCAAAACTCGCTAAAATTTAGTTCGTGGTAGAGAATTTATTTCGGTCTAGGCTGAAAATCCGTGGGAGTGGAACCCTTGGAGGCCGATTCATGGAATGGAGGAAATCGTGATCAAACCAGGAAGGTTTTTCTGTTTTGCCGTGGTTACGATCATTCTAAGCAGTTTTACGGTTGCTCTGTCAGAACAGATCAACCTATCCACGTTGCTTCATGACATGATTGATCGGGAGCAGATCGCCTCATTTCCGGAACCCCCGTATCAATGGACCGTGCTCAACCCTCGCGAGGGATGGTGGGGAGAGGGCGATGATATATATGTCAATGACATACTGAAACAGACGCAGGATCTATACTCAAATCATGAAGGCGTGACCAATCCCACGATTGATCTGGGCGAGTGCGAGCCCGTTGACAATGCCTTTGTCGTGCGTTTTGAATTCAAAGGACACCATGTCAATGCCAGAGCTCAGGCCAACAAATATGCCCTGGGCATCGACTTTTTTCTGATAGAAAACAACTTTCTGGCACGTTAAGGAACTGCAATGATACATACAAAGAAACACCGGTTGATCTGTCTATGTTTGATGGTTTGTTTTTTCAGTGCTGTGAGTTCCATGGCTTTGGCAGCTGTGCAGGCCCAATCACCTGATTCGCAAATGGGCGGTGAAGAGGACTGGCTTTTGAACGGGTCACAATACGGGGCCAGCCTGACAGAGGATAGCGACAAGGAAGAACTCGTATTGAGTAACGGATTGATTCGGCGGCGTTTCCGTCTTACACCGAATGCGGCCACCGTCGGATTTGACAATTTGGTGACCGGTCAATCCATTATCCGGGGTGTGAAGCCAGAGGCAGAGGTTGAGATTAATGGCAAGGTCTATCAGGTGGGTGGATTGGTGGGACAACCCAATTATGCCTTTCTGACAGAGGCCTGGATGGGGCAGCTCAGAGCCAATCCTTCGGCCATGGTGTTTGTCGGGTATGAAGCGGGACTGCCCAAAGAACGCATCACATGGAATGAGAAAAGGCATCATCATCCAGGTGTTGTGTGGCCGCCTCAAGGGGTGTATTTGCGCATGGACTATCGCATGCCCAGGCGTCTGTCCAAAGATATGAACGTAGATAGCCCGGCCAACAGTGGGTTTGGTCGGAAAAGGCTGGTATTTGATGATTTCAAGACCGTCTCCGATGACTGGACGCGTTTTGAATCCAAGGCCCATGCGCGAAGTTCCTTTGAAAACGAAGGCAAACTGGGCGAGATCTACACACCGACCAACACGTGCGTCTTTGTGGAAAGGAAAGTGCCTGCCAATACCCGCGTGGTGGAGGCGGTGATTGATCCAGGTACTGATGCGAGTGCCACCTGGGGACCTGGTCTTGCAATTGTTACGGATGAAAGAACGATCAAGTTTAATCTTCGGCCTGGACAGTCCAAATTGACGACCAAGACAGAATTTGGCGTGTGGGATGGAAAGACTGAGCATTACGAGTTAACCGCAGACAGTGGGCCTGACTCCAGCTTGCCCTGGAAGTTGCGTTTGAGGATTGAGGGCGATGTTGTTTTCTGTGAAGCAGGCAAGGCCGGCAGCCACTGGAGCACCTGCAAAACGGTTAAGCTCGAAAAGCCACTTTCTGGCCCAATAGCTGTTAGAATCGGCAAGATGGGACGCAAAGGTGGTACAGATGATTATTCGGCTGTGGGGTCTCTGGTACGGTTGCGTGTGCTCGAATTTTCGGCCTATGGCCCCACGGATGAGGCCCTGCTCAAGGCAGCGGCCGATCAGCCCGAGGCACCGGCAAAAGAGGAAGAGGCAGGTGACATTCTTGTGTCCGTGCATTACGAGATGTATGACGGGATACCTGCGATCAGCAAGTGGATTACCGTGGCGAACAATACGGCCAAGCCGATTGTGGTAGACCGCTTCAAGAGCGAGATTCTGGCGGTCGTTGAATATAGCGCGTCCGTGGAAGAAAAACAGACGGAATTCCCCCTGCCCAACATGCATGTGGAGACCGAGTATGCGTTTGGTAGTATGTCAGCGGGGGGTGCCAGCAAGGCCACAGTGCACTGGGTTTCGGACCCGGATTATCTGACACAAGTGAACTATGCTCGGCAGAATCCGTGTCTACTTGAGGTGAGTCCCGATGTGGGGCCAAACCAGACCGTGGCTCCGGGTGGGGAATTTGAGTCGTTCAGGGCATTTATATTGCCATTTGACAGTTATGATCGGGAGCGAAATGGTTTGGCCGTACGCAAGATGTATAGGACTATTGCACCGTGGGTCACGGAAAATCCCTTGATGATGCATGTACGTTATGCAGACTGGAAGACCGTCAAAAATGCCATTGATCAGTGTGCTGAGGTGGGGTTTGAAATGGTCATCCTGACATTCGGTAGCGGATTCAATATCGAAAATGACAGTCCAGAGTACCTTGCGAAAATGAAACAATATGCCGACTATGCCAAAAGCAAGGGCATTGAAATAGGGGGCTATTCACTCCTGGCCTCGCGTCGTGTGGGTGGGGGCCACGATGTGGTCATGCCCGAGGGGCAGCGCCCCAAGTTTGGCAACAGCCCATGCCTTGAAAGCCAGTGGGGGCAGGATTATTTTGCCAAGCTGTATGAGTTTTATAGCAAAACAGGCTTTAATCTTCTCGAACATGATGGGTCTTATCCGGGCGATGTGTGTCTCAGTACTGAGCATCCGGGGCACCAGGGGTATGAGGATTCACAGTGGAACCAGTGGCGCATGATCACCGATTTCTACAAATTCTGTCGGGAAAAGGGCGTGTATCTCAATGTGCCTGACTTTTATTATCTGGCCGGGTCCAACAAGAGCGGCATGGGGTATAGAGAGACCAATTGGTCGTTGCCAAGGGCACAACAGGTGATCCATACCCGGCAGAACATCTTTGACGGCACTTGGGCCAAAACGCCGAGCATGGGCTGGATGTTTGTGCCCTTGACGCAGTACCACGGTGGCGGAGAGGCTGCCACGATCGAGCCGCTAAAGGATCATCTGGACCATTACGAGCTGATGATGGCCAGTAATCTTGGGGCAGGGGTGCAGGCCTGTTATCGCGGACCGCGACTCTATGATGCCGATGAAACAAAGGATCTGATCAAAAAATGGGTCGATTGGTACAAAGCACACAGGCGAATCCTGGAAAGTGACCTTATTCACCTCAGGCGTGCCGACGGCAAGGACCTTGATTATTGGCTGCATGTGGACCCGGCGGGCCAGGAAAAGGGATTGCTGATGGTCTTCAATCCCCTGGACACGGCCGTATCGAAAAAGATCAAAGTGCCTCTTTACTACACAGGGCTTGACCGGACAGCCCACATCCGAGAGAAGGATACTGAGCCAAAAAAAGTAAGATTGGCCCGGGATTATAGTATTTTGATTGATGTTGATGTGGCTGCTAGAGGCATGACCTGGTTTGTTGTCGAATAATACAAATATGAGGCGGTAATCCCTTTTTTATAGGCATATTAACGGGGTTTATGCTATTATGTTAGCGTGTTAATCTCTCTGGGAAGTTTCCGGCAGGGGTCTCGTTTTGAACGAGAGAAAAGGTGAAAAAGGTTCCGTTCGTTGTACAGGTGCCAACGAATGAATTATACTATTGAATTGTCTTTGAAGGAGGAACACGATGTCTAGAAAACTATTGTTTCACACATTAATACTCTTGCTTGTGAGTGCCGGGATGGCATCTGCAGATTTGGTGGCGCATTGGAGCCTTGATGACGGCAGTGGAGATGTGGCTACTGATGGGACCGGCAATGGCCACGATGGAGCCCTTATTGATGGTCCGCAATGGGCCGAAGGCCTCTATGGTGGGGCATTACTATTTGGTGGTTCGCCTGCCAAGGTGGATGTGCCGTATAGCGCAGATCTCAATCCTGATGAGTTTACTGTCAGTGTTTGG
>Ga0307990_1002260_pt1 | contig 15490 bp, 13 predicted proteins | sample EllFjometagen129_FD_203168 | JGI IMG/M metagenome (GOLD analysis project Ga0307990, IMG submission 203168) | Marine microbial communities from Ellis Fjord, Antarctic Ocean - #129 | ecosystem: Environmental > Aquatic > Marine > Unclassified | place: Southern Ocean | collected 2014-10-08
ACGCTTGCCATTCAATGCGTGTCCAATAGACCAGGCTGTGCACGGCCTGTCATTATTGCCACTTTTGCCAGCAGTGACGTCATATATTACTATGCGCCACGCGGGCGAATCACTCTGACTATTTACTGAAGTTTATCAAACTTCAAAATCTTAGGACCTAGACCCTAGAACGTGAGCACTCGGACTGGACATAAACTTCTGGGCGTATCGGCATGGGCAGACTTGGCCGAAGAAAGGACCTCAACCTCTATCTGGGGAAGCAAAACACTTCGCCAAAGCGGGTCACGGTGTCAGCTTCACAGTGGATCAGTGGATCGGGCAAACGATTTTTGCGGCTGTCAACTGCGAACCACACTATTATTATTTGGCGTAGTGATCGGGTTTAAATGAAGAGGTCATCCTTTTTTTGACAACCACATTGTGGACATCCTGTCCGAAGTGAGTTTCCATGGCATGGATCAGAAATGGCGCCACTTGTGGTAGTGAGCTACTACTGCCTGTACTGAGGACAGACCCCTCCCAGACCCTTGGGATATCCGCCATGCTTCGATTGGGATTGGACCCGTCGGTGAAGTCCCTTTTATCAAAGGCATAGAGGAAGAGATTGTGCGTGTAGGACACCCCTTGCCTTGTGTATGAGCCGGCGTAGTGATGTCTGTAGGGTTCTGATCGAGTGCCGTTGTAGGTGCGTGTTCCGCCGCCCCCCCTAGTGACTGTGCCGGAATAATATGACGTTCCGCCAGTTGTATTGAAAACAGGCACACTGTAGGTGAAGAATTGAGGATCCCCAGTGGTCAATTCAAATGCCAGTATGACATCAGCGTCTTGGCTGTTTGTTTCAAGACGCATGCCCGATTTTTGCAGGGCAATGTTCATCATGCGTAGATACTCTTCCTCATTAAGCGAGACCCGGCCTTCTTCTTTGGCATAGTAGGTATACACCGATTTGCCTCTGAGTTCATACCCGGGTTTGAAGGCATTGTCTACATGGCTACGAACAGATGAGCCGCATCCTGCCATGATCTGAATAAGGGGTACCAGGATCAGAAGTTTTTTCATTTGTACTGCCTTTATCCTAAGGTTAAAGCCGGTTTGACCCAAAGCGGATCACGCTTGGACTCAAAAAAAAGGCTTTGCTTATGTCTGCTATTTATTTTCGCCTGTCTGGGATTTTCCGTCAAACGCTTTTTTCGGGGGGCGAGCGATTGAAGACTCAGGGAATATTGACTTGATCAGGTCAATTCTGTTGCCAAGTGCATGGGTTTTTGCCCATAATGAAATGAGTTGGACAAAACAGGTTTCTTTACAGGGGTGTTCACACATGAGCAATCAGGGATTAGACAAGGCCGCGTTGTGGGAAGCAAAGGGGGCCGAACAAACTGTGCAGTGTTTGCTGTGTGCACATAGATGTCGGATTCCTGAGGGGGGGGCAGGGATTTGTGGCGTGCGTGAGAATCAAGGTGGGGTGTTGTATACGCGGGCGTTTCATGGGTTGTGTTCGGCTGGGGCTGATCCCATTGAGAAGAAGCCGCTTTTTCATTTTATGCCTGGTTCCCGGACCTTTTCCATTGCCTGTATGGGGTGCAATTTTAAATGTGGTTTTTGTCAGAATTGGCAGATAAGCCAGACCCGTGCAGGGTATGAAAAAAAAGGGCATCGGGCCGATCCAGAGGCGATTGTACAGACCGCTTTAGATCAGGGCTGTGCGAGTCTGGCGTACACCTATACTGAGCCCACAGTATTTATGGAATTGTGCGGAGAGTGCGGGACTTTGGCCAGGACTGCAGGTTTAAAAAATGTGTTTGTCAGTAATGGCGCCATGACACGAGAAGCCATCGACTATGCAAAGCCCTGGCTGGATGCGATTAATATTGATCTGAAGGCGTTTGACCCGGCGTTTTACCGCAATGTGTGCAAGGCGAATCTGGATGCTGTCTTGGCTTCCATAGAGAGGATTGCAAATGAGACCGACATTTGGATGGAGATTACCACCCTGCTGATTCCGGGACAAAATGATGACAAGGAACAACTTAAGCGCCTGGTGGAATTTCTGGTGACGAAGGCTGGGCCGGATGTGCCTTGGCATGTGAGCCGCTTTTTTCCTCAGTACCAGTGGTTGAATTTGCCACCCACACCCATGGATACACTGGAGGAGGCGTGCGAGATTGGCAGGGCAGGAGGACTTAATTATGTGTATTTGGGGAATGTGCGAGGTAAGAGTTTTGAGAGTACAGAGTGTCCTGGTTGCGGAGCCATGCTCATAGAAAGACAAGGTTATAGGATTATCTCTAACCGTGTGGAGCAGGGGCAATGCTCTGATTGCGGATTACGGGTGCCTGGGATACATGCTTGAGCCCTGGCCAAAATTGAAGTATGATACACAAATGACACTGTGTTAGGTGTCTGGAAAAGTGAGACGGTTTTGACTGAGTGTTTTGAGGCGTCTATGTTCACGTTGTCAGCGATTGTTATTTCCTGTCTGGCTGTTGCGGTGGCCATTTTTCTGATGCAATGCTGGTTTGAGGAACGATATGGTGATTTGGCAGCTCGCTGGCTGCTACCCAAGGAATTGATTCAGATTGGGTCCGTGGTTGTGTTTGTGGGACTGTCTTTGGGGTTGGGGATTAAGGTGTGTGCCAGATTGAATCGAGAGGCCGTCATGGTGGCGGGATTTGCGATAGGTTTGTCTTCTCTGTGGGCCGCCTGGTGGATTGTGATGCAGGGACGCAAAGAGGTGGGGTCTGTGCTTGTGGACGTGGGTAAAGTTGAGCCCAGGGGCAAATACGCCGTGGTTGCCTTTATTGTGTTGAGTGTGTGGGCCTTTGGACTGAGTCTGTCAGGACGCGATCTATTTATGATACTCATTGGCCTGCTGTTTGCTTCGTCAGCGGTGCTTAGTCATTCCATTAGCCGAATGAATATGTTGTTTACCGACAAGGGGCTCTATACGCCCAATGGAGTCATTTTATGGGAAGACATTGAGAGTTACAAGTGGACTGGAGGCACGGGGACCACACATACATTGCTGTTGGTGTTGAAGCGACGATTCTATAAGACCATGGTGGTGAGAATTCCCTGGGCATCTATGGATCAAGTGAGTGACGTGCTTGAGTCCTATGTGGGGGCGGCTATTCTGGATCAGATTGAGCAGGAAACCGAGGCTAAGGCGTCGGGCATAGGGCAAGAAGAGAAAGCTCAAGAAGAGGACCATTCAATAAAAGGTGTATGATCATGAAATTTCAGACGTTTGATCAAGTTGTGGATTATGCCATTGATCGGGAAATCAGTGCTCGGTTGTTTTATTTGCATCTTGCTCATGTGTCCACTGACCCGGACCTATGTCAGTTACTTGAGTCATTTGCTGACCAGGAATTGCAGCACCAAAAGAAACTGGCCAGGGTCAAACAAGGGCATTTTAAGATGCTTGATGGGGATATGCCTGTGCTGGATCTGGGTATTGCAGACAGGGCTCCGGATGTTGAGCCGTATCCTGACATGAGTTTGAGCGAGGGCTTGGTCCTCGCCATGAACAAAGAAAAACAGGCGTATCGTATGTATCTTCAACTGGCTGAGAAAGTGGATAATTCCGAACTCAAGGCAATTTTTATGGGATTGGCCAATGAAGAGGCCAATCACAAGGTCCGTGTAGAAATTGAGTTTGATGATCATTTGATGAACAGTGATCAACCAGACAATGAAGCATAAGCATTGAATCTTGATTCTGGGCCCTAATGACAATTAGGACAGAGGCCTTCGAGGTGGACTCGCTGACGCTGTATAATAAAATTCTTGTGTGGGCTCTGGGCCAGAGGGATGATTAGGTCTGTGAGACAATAAGTCTGGCCACACTGAGTACAGGTGAAGTGAGGGTGACACTGAGTTTTGCTGCAGTGGTGCGACAGTTCATAATGGCAGGCCCGTTCTTCCAAAAACACTTTGTGCACTAAATCGGTCTTGGTCAGGCGGTCCAGGGTGCGGTAAATGGTGACCCTGTCGAAACTATCGTCAAGTGCCTGCGTGATCTGTTCCTGTGTGATTGGCCGGTTTGCATGCAGAAGCGATTTGATCACGCTCAAGCGTGCTTTGGTGCAATAGAGCTTGGCTGTTTTGAGCATGGCTTTGGCCTGTGCATCCACCGACGTCACGCTGTCTCCTTTTGATCATGAGCCGGTGACTTGTGAAAGGCACAACAGGGCGGGATTTTGCCTTCGCCAACACATAAGATTGGAAACACGATGTCACTGATACAGCAGGGCAGCCACACAGCAATAAACAGGATCACAAAGCATCCAATGACAATCAGGGGGGTAAACCCGGTATTCATATTTGTGAGTATGTGAAATGATGAGGCCCAGGTACTGATCAGGACATGCAACGCATGGGGCATTTTGGTGTGCAAGCGTTGATGGGGAATAAACCAGGCGAGCAAGATACCCATCAGGGCCAGAGGATTGACGATGTACCATTCTTCGATAAATGCCAGGTGAAGCTTTGGTTTGTGCGAGGGATGATCGCACAGCACCTCAGTGGCTTCTTCTTCATTGTGGTTAGCTTCATGTTCATCCTGGTTCTGGGCAACCAATGCGTTGCTGTCTGACTCGGGCGCATCAAGTGCATGGTTGTCTTGGGCCTGTTCGTCTTCATTGTGGGCATGGGCAGGAATAGACACGCCTAAAAGACTCTCACCCCAAAATGGTACAATACAGTCACTGAGCGTGGCAACGCCAATAGAACCGAGGTAGCCCACCACTAATATGGTCACAAGATGGGTCTTTTCTTTGCGCATTTTAAACAAAGATGCTGTGACCAGGGCCGATAGCAGCACATGGGCCGGATGAAAGACATAAAACAGGCCATGTGTCACGGGTTTGGATAGATCTTTGAGCAAAACCATGCATATAATGCCAATGACTGCGCCCAACAGGGTAAATGGTGCATGATGTCTTAATTCTGCAATAACATGCAGCCAGCGATTCTTCATGGTAACCTCATAGTAAAACGGTCTCAGCTTTGACTTTGGAATCAAATCACTATACCCGATTGAAGCATAATACGCAACAATGTTGCATTTGTTCGCAAGGTTCTTTCTTGAATTGTCAAATCAGAATCGCTTTTAGGCCATTTTTTAGGGGGCTGCTTGACTTTTTGGGGTTTTGACCTATGCTCTGATTGTGTGAACAGCCTGCTGAACAGAGGTGTCGAGAAAAAGGATTGGCTATGGACCATGTGAAGCTGACGGATGGGATGGAAGACTGGATTGCCCCTGACCATCTGGTCAAAGACCAGGACTCTGCGACGGTGCGTTTTGAGCAGTCTGGCAAGGCGCCCGGACAGTATCGCGTCCTGACGCCTGAGGAGATCCAGTTGTTGCTGACTCAGGGTAATCGAGCGTCTGATTGGACCCAGGTTTTGGTGACCGATCCTTTTGATCCGGCCTGTATCAGTCACAATGAGTTTTGTGGCCTTGTTCGTCTCGGTCGTGTTCAGAAGGGTGTTTTAACACATCAGGCCATGACCGTGCCCACAGGTATGACGCACAGCCAGATTGTCAGTTGTGATGTGGGACACGATGTGGCTGTTCATCATGTATCCTACATGGCCCATACGCTGGTGGGTGACCGCGTGATTTTGTGGCAGTGTGGTGAAATCAGAACCACGGAGTCAGCCAAATTTGGGTGCAGTCAGGTCAAGGCGGGCGAATCAACGGAGGTATTTGGTCGCATCCATGTGATGAACGAAACGGGGACACGAGGCATTGGCATTTTCGAAGGGATGCAACCCGTTGATGCCATGCTCTGGGCAAAATATCGCGATGACGGAGATCTTCTGAACTGCCTCGAGGCTATGACGTGTGATGTGACCGATACCCGATATGGCGTGTACAGTGAGATTCAGTCTCAATGTGTGATCAAGCATGCACGGCAACTCATCAATATCAAACTGGGGCCTTGTACAGAGGTGGTCAACGCCGATCGTTTGGAAGACGTGACCATTAGCTCAACTGAAGAGGCCCCTGTGTTTATTGGCGATAGCGTGACATTATGTCACGGTTTGGTGGGGGATGGTTGCCACATTACGCAGGGGGTTCGTGCAGAGTCGTTTTTATTGGGTGCGCAGGTGACTCTGGAACAGGGTGTCAGGCTCAGGCACAGCGTGGTGGGAGACCATTCGACTCTGACCCGTTGCGAGGTGCTTCATAGCTTGATCTATCCAGGTCATCAGCAGCGACATACCTCTTGTTTAACGTCGTCCTGCATGATGGGGCAGACCCACATGGCTGCGGGTGCCACGCTTGGGGCGAGTTGTAGCAGCCAGATCAATGACGGGGAGGTTCGCGGGGGGCGGGGCTTTATGCCCGGTCTGTGCACCAGTGTCATACACCCCAGTAGTTTTGCCTCCTTTGTGCTGCTTGCCCAGGGCGACTTTCCCTATGCGTTAAATATTACATTGCCATTTTCCCTGGTCATCAATGATCCGTCCAGGAATCAGCTAAAGGTCATGCCTGCTTACTGGTGGTTGCACAGTTTGTACGCCTGGGCTCGACTGGCCATAGAAATAGGGGAATACAATACCAGGCATCCTGCTCAACGTGGCATTGACTATCCTGCTTTGGCGCCGGATACGATGGGTGAGATCCAGCAGGCACGAACGGCTCTGGAAGTGTGGGTGGCCCAAGCACACCTGCGTACTCTGGGACGCGTTGAAACCAATATTGAGACACTCAGGTCAAAAGGACGTCATTTGCTGGCTCAAGCCACGGTGTCGGCGCCTGATATTGATGTCACTGCAAAGGGGCTTGAGCATGCCAAACGACCCACTGTCGTTCTTGATGCTTTTGAAGGATATCATGCCTACGGAGATATGATTCTCTATTACGGCGTGACCCAGTTGATTCAGTATTTGCAGTGGCATGGTGGGGAAACCCTGGAGGGCATGGTCAAAACGCTCGGTGTGACTGCCCCGCACGACTGGACCAACCTGGGTGGCCAGCTATTGCCCGTGGAAGAGGTCGAACAGTTGCGTGAGCACATCTGTTCAGGTCGATTCAAAACATGGTCTCAGGTTCATGATCACTATGACATACTTTGGAAAGCCTATCCCCTGGCCAGGCAACAGCACGCCTATATGATATTGTGTGATTATCTGGGGCTGACCACGCTGGATCAGACGCATTGGCATTTTGCCCTGGATCAGTCATTGGCCATACAGAAAGCCCTGTGCGATCGTGTTCAGCAAACGCGACAAACAGATTACAAGAGTCCCTTTATGCAGGCCCTTTTTGACTCTCCTGAGGAGATGAATGCTGTGTTGGGTGCCATCGAGAACGACCCCTTAATTCAGAATATCTGTGATCAAACCAGGGTGTATGCAACGCAGGTTCAGCGTTTCAAGGCACAGAAATAATCGTCGTATGGTGGCCGTGATATTCCAGGCCATTCGCCGACGCTTTGACTGTGGCCATCATTCATCAAGACATTTGAAGATAAAGGATTGGCTATGACTTACGTCACACTGACAGAGGGTCTGGGAGATTGGATTTCTCCTGAGCACCGTGTCAAGGATCAGGACAACGAGACTGTTCGTTTTGAGCAATCTGGCAAAAAAACTGAGCCATATCGCCCACTCACATCTGAGGAAATAGAGACGTTACGGGGGCTGGGCAATGAGGCTTCTGATTGGACACAGGTGCTGGTGTCTGATCCCTTTGACACGAGTTGTGTTCGGCAAAACCAATTCCGTGGGTTGGTTCGCCTTGGGATCATGCGTCAGGCCGCGCTGGAACATCATGACATGCAGGTATCCACAGGGATTACGAATAGTACCCTGTACGCCTGCGATGTGGGTGACGATGTGGCGATCCATAATGTGCATTACCTGGCCCATTATATGATAGGAGATCAGTGTATCCTGTTGAATCTTGACGAGATGCATACCACCAGCCACGCAAAGTTTGGGAACGGGGTCGTGAAATGTGGCGAATCTGAATCGGTCAGGGTCTGGCTGGCTGTGATGAACGAAACCGGGTCACGAAAAATCATGCCCTTTGAAGACATGATTCCAGCGGATGCTTTTTTGTGGGCCAAATATCGGGATGATTTAAAGCTACAGAGGACCCTGGCCGAGATAACTCAGTTAGGATTTGACTTTCGGTGCGGTATCTTTGGAACGGTGGGCCATTGCTCCGTGGTCAAGAATTCTCGCATTATCAAGGATGTGAAGATTGGATCGCACGCCTATATTAAAGGTGCGAATAAACTCAAGAATATCACGGTCAAATCATCAAAAGAGGAACCCACTCAAATTGGGGAGGGCGTCGAGTTGGTCAATGGCATTATTGGCTTGGGGTGTCACGTGTTTTATGGATGCAAAGCCATACGTTTTATTATGGGGGACCATACCCAACTCAAATACGGCGCCAGACTGTTGAATTCTGTGTTGGGAAGCAATTCAACGGTATCCTGTTGCGAGATTCTGAACAATCTGATATTTCCGGCTCATCAACAGCACCATAACAATTCATTTCTGATAGCAGCTTGTGTTCTGGGGCAGAGCAATCTGGCTGCCGGGGCGACGCTTGGTTCCAATCACAACAGCCGGGCCAATGACAATGAAATTCTGGCGGGACGCGGATTTTGGCCGGGACTGTGCTCCAGTATTAAGCACTCCTGTCGTTTTGCCTCTTACACGCTCTTGTCCAAAGGCGATTATCCTGCGGAATTGAATGTTTCGCTGCCCTTTTCATTATTGAACAACAATGTGTCCAAGGACTGTCTTGAGGTGATGCCTGCCTATTGGTGGCTGTATAATATGTATGCGCTGGCACGCAATACCTGGAAGTTTCAGCACCGTGATTTGCGTACCACCAAGTGCCAGAACATTGAGTTCGATTCTCTTGCGCCGGATACCGTGGAGGAGATTCTGGCAGGCAGACATTGGCTTGCCCTGTGGATTGGCAAGGCCCTGTGTCGAGCACAGGGCATCACACTGGAACGTATGGCCGAGGAGACTTTGTGTGACATGGGTGAGGAGGCCGTGGCTCTATCAGAAGAGGCTTTGGACACACTGGAGGTCTTGGGCGAATCCATGGAAAAATCCAGGAGAAAGGTGGTCATACTCAAAGCACGCCAGGCCTATCAAGCCTATACCGAGATGGCCCATTACTATGCGGTTAAGCATTTGCTGAGCTATCTGGAGGGGCAACCGAAGGCCAGCTTGACATCCATGGCAGACGCACTGGCCGGTCCACGCCAGACTGAATGGGTCAATTTGGGGGGGCAACTGGTTTGCGAACAAGAGGTGGATCAGTTAAGAGAGGATATCAAAAGCGGTCTACTGGGGAACTGGGAGGCCATTCACGCTCGTTACGATCAGCTCTGGCATACCTATGCTTTTTCAAAGCAGCGGCATGCGTATGCCACCCTTTGCGATCTGTATGGCGTGACACGGCTTGAATCTGGTCAGTGGCGTTTGGCTCTGGAACGGGGCAAAGGCATTCAAACCATCATTTGTGAGAGGGTCTATACGTCGAGGCAAAAGGACTTCGACAATCCATTCAGGCAGGCGACCTACAGAAATGCCGAGGAAATGACGGCGGCGCTGGGGACGATTGATGACAATGAGTTTGTCAAACAGATACGACTAGAAACAGACCAATTCAACAGGCAGATCCAGAACGCACTGGCATTGGCCAGAGACGACGACAGTGTGGCGACTTCTGCTCACGGGTGAAGGGCTTGCTCAAAAATAAACCGACAGCTTGGGACGTTCGTGTCTCAAGCTGTCAGTTTATTCGTTTTGTCCTGCCCCATAGGGAATGGCAGGTTCTATTCAACAAAAAGAAGTTTACAGTATTTTGGAAATGAATTCGATGGCTTTGCCCATGGTTTTGACTTCCAGGGCCTCTTCATCGTCCATCTCAACATCAAACTCTTCTTCAAATGCGGCCACCAACTCCACACTCTGAATGGACTCAGCACCCAGATCTTCGACAAAACGTGATTCGTCGGTAATCCGACCAATATCAATTTTCAAGGTTCTGACCACAACATCTTTAATCCTGCTTGTTACATCAGACATAAGGTAACTCCGTATTAGTTTTTAGTCTTAAACAATCTTCTTGGGATCGAGATTGTCCTTCTCAATATCCTTGAAGTAGTTGACGGTTCCAACCTTCATATCAATGGTTGAAGCGTCGTCACACACGATCATACCTTGTGGGTGCAGCTGAAGACAGGATACGGTCCAGATATGGTTTACGCCAGCCTCAACAGTCTGCTGCAGGGCGCGGGCCTTGTTGTGTCCAGACACGATGATCAGGACCTTTTTGGAATCCATGACAGTACCCACACCCACGGTCAATGCAGTCTTGGGCACCTTTGTCTCGTCACCACCAAAGAAGCGGGAATTTGCAATAATGGTGTCTTGTGTCAGTGTTTTGATACGTGTGCGGCTGGCCAGAGAAGAGCCGGGTTCGTTAAATGCGATGTGACCATCAGGTCCGATACCCCCCACAAACAACTGGATACCGCCATAAGACTTGATTTTTTTCTCATAGCGAGCACACTCGGCTTCGAGGCTCTTGGCATTACCATTGAGAATATTGGCATTGGATTTCTTGATGTCAATCTTGCCAAAGAAGCTGTCCCACATAAAGGAATAGTAGCTTTCTGGATGATCTTTGGGGATGCCCACATATTCGTCCATGTTGAAGGTCACGACATTCTTAAAACTGACCTTTTTCGTCTTGACCATGCGAATCAGTGCGTGGTACATGCCCAGAGGTGAAGACCCGGTAGGCAGACCGAGTACAAACGGCTTCTTGGCCGTTGGCTTGAATTCATTGATTTCCTTGGCGACATAAGCAGCAGCCCAGTCACTGGCGGTCTTGTAATTGTTCTGAATAATAACTCTCATTGAAATGTTCCTTTCAAAATACTGTTGATTTCGTGACATATTAACGAAATGTTTTATTTCGCCAATGTCTTATCAATCTGTTCGTTCAAGTTCTCAATACGAGATTGCAGTGTCACGACTTTGTTCTTCATATCCTTGACAAAGGCGTTATCTTGATATTCGCCTCTGACCTCGCGGAAGTCCTTTGTAACATCTTCTGCAAGGCCGTCCTGGCCGAATCCGATCTGGCTCATTTCAGCAAATTCCTTGTTTACATCCGCGGTCACGAGATTGAGGAATTTCGATTTGACCTTGACCAGGGCATTGGCAGCTTCTTGCATGCTGTCACCTGTCATGGCAGCTGTTTCGACGGTAAAGACGTCTTCATAAGCTGCCTGGGCCCAGGCCCATTCGTCTTCGGCATAGGCGTCATGAATCTTCCGGGTCTCCGCCGCAAAGGCATCTACCGTATCCACGGCGCCTTGCTCAATGGCGTCTTCAAAGGCATCCAGACGTTGTTTGGGCATCAACTGGCCACCCAGGTCCACCCACTGGTCACTGTATACAGCCGAACTGTCAACCGCCAAGGCTGCCTTGAGATCTGTTCTGTCGGCCAGGGCCTTTTCGATCCTCTGAACCAGTTTTTCGCGAAGATAAACCTCGATACCTGTGCGATAGTACTTCTGACTGATGCGAAGAATCAAACGCTTGACCAGTGCGCCGCCAATAAACACGGCATCAATCGCCTTGTCCGTGTTGTCCATCAGCTCCTTGAGTTGCTTGCGAGCCTTGATCATCTTGCCGATGGTGTAGGGACTGAGTACATCAAAATCAATCATGTCACGCTTTTCACAGCCTTTGCGTCGGTCTCTCTGAGGCCACTTGGCGCCGTCACGAACCGTACCGACGGTTGTCAGATGCAGGCCAGGGACCATCATACACTTGCCGTCATGGCGGGCTTCAATGTGGCTGAACGGGAAATCAGACGTGTCAAAGTTCGTACTGTGTTTGCCCAGTACCACACTGAACGGTCCTACGCGGCAGGGCCACATCATATAGGAGAAGGACCCGGTCTTTGTCCCACGCAGCAGTTTGCCTTCGTGGCAGGGGCCGAGTTTGTACATGTGGTTCGATTGATTGGTGCCACTGCCGGCATTGTAGAAGCTGAACTGTCCAGCAATCAGGAGCGATGATTTGTGATGGGTCACTGTATAGGGGCCGGCAAAGATGGAGACTGCTTCCCCGTGGAAGGCTTCGCAATTGGCAAAGAAGACAGACCCTTCTGCGGAGTACTGCTTGCCGATCTGGCATCCTTGGCCCACAAACACCTCTGCCAGCATGGCACCGCCTGTGACAGAAGAACTCTCCGCCACAATAAAATCCTCGGCGATCACGTCTGTGCCAATGGTGGATGGACCTGTTTCGCAACTCAGGATTGTCCCGTTTTTCAGACTGGAGGCCTGATTTATCCTGGCCGAGGGGCCAATGTTGACATCCACGATTTCTTTGACCGAACAAATACTGGCATTCGCTCCAACTGTACCGCGGTCTGATTTGACGGATTCAGCATAGTCCATGGCCATGGCCTTGAGCTTGGCCACCATCTTGGGACGGTAACGGTGGAGGCACATCATATAGGCAAACTGAGCTGACAGCTTGTCAAACATCACGATTTCACGACCGCCAGCTTCATTGAGAACGCTGATCTCAATACCGTTACCAAAGGTGGCTCCAGGATTGGTTTGCATGAGGCCCACATGTTCAATGCACGCGCCAGCTTCGATGTTGTAATTGGCAATATGGACGCCAACATTGGCAATGCGGCAACCGTTGGCTACTGCGCAATCGGTGAGGGTGGCGTTGTAGATACCACAGGGCTTGGTTACTCCCTGCGCAGTATTGATCGTGCCGGTAAGATCACCGATTTGAACCTGTCCCAAGAAATCTACATTCTTCACACAGGGGGCATCAAAGGCACCTGCTATAGAGACCTTGGCCCAGTCCTGAGCTGTACACCCCTGTGCCTGCAGGGCGTTGATCTGATCTTGTGTCAGTGCTTTGTAGTCTGTTGTTTTTCCCATTAGTCTGTAGCCCCACTTACAATGGCATAGGTATCTTTGGCAATGGCCTGCTCTTCATTCGTCGGAATGACCAGAACCGCAGCCTGACTTGCATTCGTACTGACGTCACCTTCCCGGCTGAATGTGCCCTGGTTCTTGTTACCATCCACATCAATCCCAAGGCTGGTCATCCCGCCGCAGATCTTGGCACGCACCTCTGGCGAGTTTTCGCCAATGCCGCCTGTAAAGACCACGGCATCCACGCCATCTAGCACGGCCGCATACATCCCGATGTATTTTCTCACGCGATAGCAGAAAATATCGATGGCGAGCTGGGCTCGTTCATCGCCCTTGGCAGCGAGTTTGCCCAGATTGCGCATGTCATTGGATTTCCCGGAGATGCCCAGCAAGCCGCTCTTCTTATTACAGAGTGTATTGAGTTGCTTGATGTCGTATCCCTTATCTGTCAGATAAAAGAGAATCGCAGGGTCAAAATCACCCGTGCGTGTGCCCATGACCAGGCCTTCCAGAGGGGTCAAGCCCATGGAGGTGTCTACTGAGCGTCCCTTGCTCACAGCGGTCATGGAACAGCCGTTGCCCAGATGAACGGTAATGACATTCACGTCGTATTTGCCCTTGTTCAACAGTTTTGCTGCGCGACGCGCGACATACCGATGTGAGGTCCCGTGGAACCCATAGCGCCGGATGCGGTATTTTTCATACAGCTCATGGGGTAGGGCATACATATAGGCCACTTCTGGGATGGTGGCGTGAAAGGCGGTGTCAAAGCACGCCACCTGCTTGGCATCGGGCAGCTTGTGCATGGCCGCTCGAATGCCTACCAGGTTATGTGGATTGTGAAGGGGGGCCAGATCACAGAACTTTTCAACAGAGGCAATCACGGCATCATCAATTAGGGTAGAGCCGGTAAATTCTTCGCCCCCGTGCACCACACGATGTCCCACGGACTTGATATCAGACAGGGACTCTATTGCGCCCTTGTCGCCCACCAGTGCACTGAGAATCATGGCCATGGCTTCTTCGTGATCCGCCACATGGCCTTCCTTGGTTATAGTATTCTCGCCACAGGTCTGAGACAGCTTGGAGGCCTCTTCGCCAATTTTTTCGACCGACCCCTTGGCCAGTACATCGGCCTGCGGCATTGTATACAGTTGGTATTTAATGGATGAACTTCCAGCATTAATCACTAAAACTTTCATGGGTTAGCACACCTCTAAAAAGGGTTGTTGTTGGCTTAGTTGTCGCTCGGGACCAGGGCCAGTGTAATAATGGACGTGGTGACGATGTCCGAGACGGACGCCCCTCTGGACAGGTCTGCAATGGGTTTGGCAAAGCCCTGCAGGAATGGTCCGATGGCCTTGGCATTGGCCATGTACTGAGTCAGCTTGTAACAGATATTGCCGGCATCAAGATCCGGGAAGATCAACACGTTAGCCTTGCCAGCGACAGTACTCTCGTCCTTCACCTTTTTGGCAGCGACACCGGCAATGATCGCGGAATCTGCCTGGAACTCACCATCAATGGCCAGTGTGGGTGCTTTGGCTTTCACGAGACGGAGTGCTTCCAGCACCTTCTCAGCACTGGGACCCGCTGCACTGCCGCGAGTTGAGTAGGACAGCATGGCCACACGGGGCTCTTCAGTCAGCAGGCATTTGGCACTCTGGCCTGAGGCCATGGCAATGTCAGCCAGTTCCTGGGCAGTGGGGTCAATATTGACGGCACAGTCTGCGTAGATAAAGGGTTTGTCTATTTCGCCCTGGAAATCAGGAATGATCATGAGGAAATAACTCGAGACTGTATCAATACCCTCAGCCAAACCCACAGTGAGTGTGCCGGACTGAATCACGGTGGCTGTGGCACTGGCAGCACCTGCGACCATGACATCGGCATGTCCGGCCTTGACCATCATACCGCCGAAGAATACGGCCTTGGTCACCATGCGACGTGCCACACCCACAGAAATGTCATCGCGATCACCCACATACATGGCAGCATAGTCGTCCAGGCGATCAGAATCCCGCGGATCAAGGACGGTGATTCCGGTTAGATCAACGCCGGCCTCTTTGGCTGCAGCGGTGACCTTTTCCGATTTTCCCAGCACGATGGGCTCAGCCAGTCCGTTATCCTTAATTTCTCGTGCCGCCTGAATAATGCGAGGATCCCGACCCTCGGGTAGAACCACTGATAAATTGCGGCCTTTTACTTTTTCCGTAAATACATCAATGATGCTTTTGTTGTTTGTAGTCATAACTCAACGCCCTTAACATCTGTTAGATTAAATATCCTTATGAACCCTCAGAATTATAGATTTACAGATCCGACATGGGGCAGTCAAGTCTAATTCAAGTTTATACGTCAAACATAGAGCTTAGGGCTGGGTCTGGACATTAAGTGCGTCGTAGCCAGGGCTTCGAAATTCTACCGAATGTATCCGGAGATTCTTGAGGTACGTTCTTAGTACGTGACTTCTCAGTGACAATCGTCACCTTGTTCCGATTTAAGAGTTTGTAAATATA
>Ga0307990_1002261_pt1 | contig 15483 bp, 7 predicted proteins | sample EllFjometagen129_FD_203168 | JGI IMG/M metagenome (GOLD analysis project Ga0307990, IMG submission 203168) | Marine microbial communities from Ellis Fjord, Antarctic Ocean - #129 | ecosystem: Environmental > Aquatic > Marine > Unclassified | place: Southern Ocean | collected 2014-10-08
GAATGTTATTAGGATGTTGAGGAGGATAAATTGCACCTGGATTATAAACGGTATCAAGTGTATCAGTAGGAGCACCCACTGGTGTCCAGAGAATACTTACTGCACCTGTAGGGCAAACAATTTCTACTTCGTCAATTCCCCATGCATCCCATCCGGCAGAACTGTTTGCAAGTTGAGCCCAACGGAACTTTCCATTAGTAATTGAAGCAACAGGAGGTATCATGCATGAGTATCTATGCCAGAAATATAAAGCATGATTTGATTGTGCTGATGCTCCTGAAGCAGGTATCCAATACCCGCCTGAACCCGTAGTAGTAGTAATAAATGGACCTGTTGTTGAATTAGTCCCTATTGGAAGTACATTAGGTCCCGGAAAATCTGTCCAGCTTCCACCATTATTTGTTGAATATTGAAGATGAACGCCTTCTGCTGATGCATCGGGGTCTTCACATGGTCCATTGCCTTGAACTCTGCCATATCTCATATCCCATTCAATAGTACAATTTCCAACAGAAACATTGTAATTTACTGTTTCAAGAGTTCTTGTTTGTGATGCTGTAGTTCCTACCCAGCAATGTAAACCAAGAGGACCAGCTCCACAAGGATTTGTAAAAACAGGATTAGCTGCTGTTGAACTCCAGCCAACTCCGATAGTGCCAAGATTAAAATCATTTTTCATTAAATATCCACAGCCTCCGATTGATGAAAGCGAAACGGCATCACCTGCGCATATAACATTTGGAAATGCAGTTGCCTGAATTTGACACTGAGAATAAGTTTTTGTTCCTCCTAAAAAAATAATAGTAATGCTAACTATTATTAATGCTTGTATTATGTTTTTAATTTTTTTCACGATAAAAATTATATTAAATTAATAAATATTTTCTTAAAAAGGATTGACAGATAAGTTTTTTAATTCAAAATTTGATAAAACCGGTACGTCATCATGATTGGTATATTTTTGAAAGATTTGCAAAATCCTTGATTTATCCAAGCCACATTCACCTTCAATGTTTTCGCCTGCTTTTATTTTAAGAGTAAAATGGTTTTCTTCTTTGCTCTCATTATCACAAGTCCAGCATTTTCCATCATACCATAATTCATTATCCCATTCGATTTTTAAATTCTCTTTAGTAGTATTGATGAATTTTAATAAAACTAACTCTTGGTAAAGCCCGTTAGTTTCATCATTACATTCACTGGATTTATAAAGTATTTGTATTCCGTTAATGTTTTTATAGAGTTTCCAATTTTTTGATGTTAATTGTTTCTTGCTATTGCTATTGTCTTGGCTGTGAACATTAAGAAAAGCAAAAGCTAAAAAAATCAAAATAATTGATTGAATACTTTTTTTGATAATTTGATGGTTTTTCATACTAATTAAATTTAGGTTTAGACAATTTAAAATATTTGCAATTATACAATAAAAAATAATAATATAATAAAAAAAATTTACAACTAAGACTAATTAAAACATAAAAGGTTTAATTAATATGGATATTTTTTTCATTTATTTATTAGAATAAATTTATTATTAATTTGTATTATAAATAGTTGGTTGATTATGAATGGGGTATAAAAGATGTTAAATATTAGTTTTTTTATCTCAAAATTGTTATTGTTCCATGAACTTGCTTTTCATCAAAATAGCTTTCATATTTTAAAATAAAAAAATACACTCCCTCACTAAGATTTTTAGCTTCCCATTTATTATCATAATTTTTTGACTCAAATACTAAATTTCCCCAGCGATTATAAACATATAATTCGCATTTAATAAGACTTTCAATATTACCAATGGCATAAAAATCATTAAAGCCGTCACCGTTTGGTGTAAAAACATTTGGGATTGTTAAGTGGTCGTCAATAATTCTGATTTCTTTTGAAATCGAGTCAGAGCAACCATTAACACTTGTAACAATAAGTGAGACTATATATGTTCCATCATTAATGTAGGTGTGAGAAGGAGATTGAAGAGAAGAAGTTGTTCCGTCACCGAAATCCCAATTCCATTGAGTTGATAATTTTGATTTGTTTTTGAAGATAATTTTTGGATTTGATAAAGGAGCAATAGATGGTATGGCTTCGAAGTCGGCAGTTGAGCTTGAAAAAACTTTAATTAAATTTGGTATGAAATAGGAATTGGTGCATCCGGCTGAAGTTGTTACTATTAAGTTGATTCCGTAAGTTCCTGCAGAAGTGTATGTATGTGATGGATTTTGAAGAGTAGAAGTATTTCCATCGCCGAAATCCCAAAGATATATTTGCCCAATTGGTGTTGTGTTGTCGATAATTTTAATTGATATAGGTTCGCAGCCGCTCGTTGTATCAATAAAAAAACTTATAAGTGGTGCAACTAATATTTCAATATACTCGGTGTTTGAAGTACAACCGTTTTGTGTTACAGATAAGTTAACATTATAATTTCCTGTATTTGGCCAGTTAACTTGATATGGACCTTGTCCGGTGCCGGAAACCACATTCCCTCCAGCAAAATCCCAATTGTAAGTTGCAGTAGGAATACCACTTCCAGTGTATGTTAAAGTTGAATTATCTCCTTTGCAAACGGGTGAAACAACTGAGAAATAGGCGTTGGGTCTTGGTTTTACATTAATTGTAACAGAATCCGTAGCAAATAAACCACTGAAAATATCAGTTATAGTAACTGTGTAAGTTGTTGTATTGTTTGGAAAAACATCAGGTGGATTAAGACCAGTAGGTCCATGTGCCCAGGTTACATTTGTATATACACTGCAAAATATTTTTATATTATCTAATCCCCAGTGTGCTGAATTGGCAGGGTTGCTTGAAGTTTGTACCCATCTAAATTTAATGTTTGATGAATAAGCTGCACTGGGAATCATAACACAGTAATTTTTCCATTTGGTAAGATTTGTATCATTGCCACCATTAGGATTCCAGTATTGAATGTCTGTCCAGCTTACTCCTCCATTTTTTGAATATTGCAGATGAACACCTTCGTTTGCAGCATCAGGTCCCTCGCATGGTGATGTTTGACCGTTTACCCCATATTTCATATCAAAGCAAATTTGACAACTGGTTCCGGTAATACTGAGTGAAGAAGTTGTTATACTTCTTGGTGCATTAGAATTAGATCCCATCCATAAATAAATAGTGCTGTCAATTGATGCACCGCAGGGATTATTAAACATAGGTGCTGCTGATGTTGTTAAATTAGAGCCAATTGTGCCGTTATTGAAATTATTGCTTAATTGTAATCCGCATGTACCAACTGCATAAATCGGAATTGTATCACCAGCACAAATTGTAGTTGAAGCTGCATGAGCTTTAATTTCGCATTGAGAATAAATATTGGAATGCAAAAAAATGAGTAAAATTGATAAAAATAAAATAGAAATATTTTTTTGCATTAAGAAAATTTTTTAAACAAGCTTGAATAAAAGAAAAGTTAACATTTATATTTTTCACAAAATTAGAAAAAATTGTTCAGAAATTTAGTTTTAAAATTTAGTATTATAATTAATTGAACCTTTTTAGCGAAATTTGAAATAATTAATTAAATCGCAATAAAAAAATAATAATTCAAGTTTAATATCAATTTAATAATACTAATTTTGTTCATTGAATTCAAAAAGTTTCGTCTTCTTGCAATAAATTTCTAAGGGCAAGCAATTTGATTTATATCTGCATGAAAGAAAATATTTTAATCCACATAAAATTTGTTTAATGGAATTTGTTAGCCCATATTTTTTGTTTGGTCTTTGTGCCATATCAATTCCAATAATAATTCATTTGTTCAATTTTAGGAGATACAAAAAAGTATATTTCACGAATGTTAAGTTTATTGAAGATTTGCAGCAGAAAACCAAAAAGAAATCTCAGCTTAAACATTTATTGGTTCTTCTAATGCGGATACTCGCAGTTTCATCACTTGTTCTTGCTTTTGCCCAACCATATATTCCTGTATCGGAGAATTTAATAAACTTAGAATCAAAAAATGCTGTGAGTGTTTATATTGATAATTCTTTTAGTCTTGAAGCTCACTCATCAAAAGGATTATTGATAGAAGAAGCAAAAAACAAAGCTCTGGAAATAGCTTCTGCTTACAATACTACTGATTTATTTCAATTGCTGACAAATGATTTTGAAGGAAAACATCAGCATTTTGTGAATAAGGATGAATTTGTTGAATTAATAAATGAAGTAAAAATATCGCCTGCTGTTAGAAATTTATCAGAAGTAAATAGACGACAATTTGATTTGATTAAAAATAATGATGCAAAAAACAAAACAACTTATTTTATTTCTGATTTTCAGAAAAGCATTTCAGATATTGATAATTTGCTAAATGATTCAAACATAAAAACTTTTTTAATTCCTTTAAAAGCTAACAAAACTGATAATTTGTTTATTGATAGCTGTTGGTTTGATTCGCCAATACAACAAAACAACAGAAATGTAAAATTAAGCGTCAGGATAAAAAATCTATCTTCAGAAAATTTTGAAAAAATCCCAATAAAACTTTTAATAAATGATAATCAAAAAGCCTTAGCAAGTTTTGATATTGAAGCAAACTCTGAAACTGAAGTTGTTTTACCATACACTATTCGCAGCACAGGGATTCAATTTTGTAAACTTGAGATTACTGATTATCCGGTTATTTATGATGACCATTTCTATTTTTCTTATTTTGTATCCTCATCAATTCCAATTTTGAGTATAAACGGTAAAGACGAAAATGTTTATTTGAACTCTTTATTCAAAAATGATTCTGCTTTTTCTTTTAATAATTCATCGGAAAAACATCTTGATTATTCTTCCTTTTCTAATTATCGCTTGATTATTCTTAACGAACTTAAAAGTATTTCTTCGGGTTTGGAATTAGAACTTTTACGTTTTATGAAAAATGGCGGGAGTATTATTGTTTTTCCTGCTTCTGAAATTGATATTGAAAATTATAAATTGTTTTTATCGAAAATCAATGCCGGATATTATACTGCTTTAGACACATTCAGAACTAAATTGGAAAACATCAACCTAAATCATCCTGTTTATAGAGATGTGTTTGAAAAGATACCAGAAAATATTTCCCTGCCTTATGTTTTTTCTCATTATTCTATAAAAACAATTTCACAATCTAATGTTGAAATTTTATTAAAAATTCAAAACTCAGATATATTTTTATTAACTTCTTCTTATCAAAAGGGGAGGATATATCTGTCGGCAGTGCCCTTAAATGCTGAATTTAGCAATTTTCCGAAGCATGCTATTTTTGTACCGACAATGTATAAAATTGCTTTGTTAAGCGATTATGTGAATAAGTTGTTTTATACAGTTGGCAGTAATAATCAGATTGAACTAAATAATATTCAATTTGCTAAAAATGATGAAATACTAAAATTAAGAAACAAATCAACAGGCTTTGAATTTATTCCTGAAATTCGAAATGTTGATTCTCAAACACAAATTTATTTTCATAATCAGTTGAAAGAAGCGGATAATTATTCTTTGTTTTATGGTGAAAAGGAAATTGCAGGGCTTTCTTTTAATTATGATAGAAAAGAATCGGATTTGAGTTGTTATAATGCTGATGATTTAAATGCTCTGATTTTAAAATCTAATTTAAAAAATTATTCAGTTTTTGAAATAAATGAAAAACCTTTGATTAAAATGCTTCAGGAAATGAATCAGGGAATACGTCTTTGGAAGTTATTTGTGCTATTTGCCTTGTTATTTTTAGCTTTTGAGATAATTTTATTAAGAATTTGGTGATTTTATTAACATTAGAAAAGAAAATTTAAAGATATTATTTATTTTGCAAAAATTATTAATTTGATATATTATCAATATTGGTTTTAAAAATGCGATTTTAATAAATGGACAGTTTAGATAAAGAAAATACAGAAGAGAATTTAGAAGAAAAAGATCAGGAATTGCAGAAAACAATCCCTCTTTCGGGGATGTATGAAAATTGGTTTCTTGATTATGCTTCTTACGTTATTCTCGAGAGAGCTGTACCAAATATAAAAGATGGTTTTAAACCTGTTCATCGTAGAATTATGCATGCGATGAAAGAACTTGATGATGGCAGATATAATAAAGTTGCAAACATAATAGGGCATACAATGAAATATCATCCTCATGGTGATGCTTCAATTGGTGATGCCTTGGTGCAATTAGGACAGAAGGACCTCTTGGTTGATATGCAAGGAAACTGGGGGAATATCCTTACAGGCGATAGAGCTGCTGCTTCACGTTATATCGAAGCTCGTTTATCAAAGTTTGCTCTTGATGTAACGTTCAATTCCAAAACTACAAATTGGAAACTTTCTTATGATGGAAGAAATAAAGAGCCCGTTACTTTACCTGTTAAATTCCCATTGTTGTTAGCACAAGGTGTTGAAGGAATTGCAGTAGGACTTGCTTCAAAAATTCTTCCTCATAATTTTATTGAGCTTATTGATGCTTCAATCAATATTCTTAAAAATAAGGATTTTGAAATATTTCCTGATTTTCCAACTTCCGGTCAGGCTGATGTTACTAAATATAATGATGGTCTTCGTGGAGGCAGAGTTCGAGTCAGGGCAAAAATTCATCAACAGGATAAAAAAACACTTGTCATTACTCAAATTCCTTTTGGTACCACAACAACAAGTTTGATTGATTCAATAATCAGTGCCAACGATAAAGGGAAAATAAAAATAAAGAAAATAGATGATAATACTGCTGAAAACGTTGAAATAATAATTCATCTAACAGCAGGAACTTCACCTGACCAAACAATTGATGCTTTGTATGCTTTCAGCAATTGTGAAACTTCAATTTCTCCTAATTGCTGTGTGATTGATAATGACAACCCCCGATTTATAGGTGTAAAAGAGATATTGAAGGTTTCAACAGAAAACACTGTTGAACTGCTGAAAAAAGAACTTGAAATTCATAAAGCTGAACTTGAAGAACGTTGGCATTTTTCTTCTCTTGAAAAAATATTTATTGAAAAAAGAATTTATAGGAAAATTGAAGAATGCGAAACATGGGAGTCAATTATTGAAACTATTGACAATGGTTTGAAGCCGTATAAAAAATTGTTTTATAGAGAAATTACCCGAGATGATATTATCAGATTAACAGAAATAAAAATAAAACGTATTTCAAAATTTGATTCTTTTAAAGCTGATGATATTATAAAATCTATAGAAGAAGAAATTGAGAAGGTAAAATTTAATCTTGAACATTTGATTGATTATGCAATAGATTATTTTAAAAATATTAGAAAAAAATATGGCAAGGGACATGAACGCAAAACAGAAATAAGAAATTTTGAAAATATTGAAGCAACAATGGTTGCCGCAACAAATCAAAAACTTTATGTGAATAGGGAGGAAGGTTTCCTTGGAACTTCCCTCAAAAAAGATGAATTTGTTTGTGAATGTTCCGATATTGACGATATCATCGCTTTTAAAGAAGATGGAACTTTTATTGTTATTAAAGTATGTGATAAAATTTTTATAGGAAAGAATATTATTCATGTTGATGTATTTAAGAAAAATGACAACCGCACAATTTATAATTTAATTTATAGAGATGGAAATCGTGGAAATACAATGATGAAACGTTTTCCTGTAAAAGGTGTTACTCGTGATAAAGAATATGTTTTAACCAAAGGCAAAGAAAATTCTAAAGTGCTTTATTTCACTGCAAATTCTAATGGTGAAGCCGAAGTTATTAAAGTAAAACTACGCCCAAGACCAAAGTTGAAAAAGCTTGCCTTAGAAATAGATTTCAGTGAGCTTGCAATCAAAGGCAGAGGCTCTATTGGGAACATTGTTACAAAACATGCTGTTAGCAAAATATTCTTAAAAGAAGATGGAATTTCTACACTCGGTGCTAGAGATATTTGGTTTGATGAAACTGTCCTGAGACTTAATACAGGTAAAAGAGGAACATATCTCGGTGCTTTTATAGGTGATGAGAAAATCCTTACAATCATGCATTCGGGAGAATATAAACTTTATAATTTTGACCTTACAAATCATTTTGATGAAGATATTACAAGAATCCAAAAATTTAATGAGAATGATGTTTGGTCAGCGGTTTATTATGATGGACATTCAAAAAATTATTATGTTAAAAGATTTAAAGTTGAACTAAGCGATAGAAAAAATAGTTTTATTGCCGAACATCATGATTCGGAATTGGTGATGGTTACAAAAGATAAACTGCCGAGAATTGAAATTATATTTGATGAGAAAAAAGCACCAAAAAACAAGAAAAGCGAAATTGTTAATATCGCAGAATTTATTGATGTTAAAGGTTATAAAGCTAAGGGGAAAAGGTTGACAAACTATGAAGTGAAAAAATTTAAAATTATTGAACCCTTGCCTTGTGAAGATGATGAAAATGATGATGAGCAAATTAATGAAGAAACTATTGTTGAAAAGCCTGTTGTCGAAGAAACTCTTGTTGAAGAAAAAAATATTGAGAAACCAATTATTGAAGAACTAAAACCCAAAGCTGACAAAAAAGTTTCACAGAAAAAAACGCCTGAAGAAATTCCTGAAAAAGAAATAAAAAAGAAAGTTGAAATAAAAGTATCCGAAAAAATAATTACGAAAGACAAGAAAATAGAAAAAGGGAAAAAAACAAAAAAACAAAGCGATAAGGATAAAACCAAAGTTGAAAGCACAAAAAAACAACAAGGGAAGAAATCTACGAGCGAAGTAAAACAAAAGAAAGAAGCACCGGAAAAGAAGATTGGAAAAGCAAAGAAAAAATCTGCGGTAATAAAAAAAATAAGTATGGACAGTGATGAAGCTCTGCAGATGGAACTTGATTTTTAACTTATTTGATTTTTTATCTATATGTTTTTTTATTTGAACATTAGCAAGAACTATCAAAATAATAAGCAATTTGAAATTAACAATTAGCAATATAATTAATTTGATTAAAATCCGATCATTTATAATTGTTTCCATTTTTGTTATGACATTATTTACAATTACATTAGATGGTCAAAATAAAAAGGATTCACTAGATTTGATAATAGCAAGATCGATACTAGAAAACGCTGAATTAACAAATACAAATAATGCAGCTGTAAATGGAAATGGACTTGAACTTAATATTTCAAAAAGGCAATCTCTTCGTATTGTGAAAAGAACTGTTAATAAAACGTATGGAAGATTACGTATTTTAAAACAAAAACCATTTCATAAAGTTGAGATTGATGGATATTGGATTGTTTGGGGTGATAGAATAGGAAGACTAAGATATGGTGGCGTTTTTGAATGTATAGTGAATACAAGAAATGGAAGTATTGAATATTTAATACACGGGAAATAATATACAAATGCTAAAAAAGTCAATAAAACGCTTTTTATTAGGAACAATCAAAAAAACTAAAACAATTAATTATTAATACAATAAAAACAAAAATATATTGTTTTTAAAATAGTAAAAAATATTTTTTAACACAAAACTACATTGAAAATAAAGATTCTAAAATTCGTATCGATAATTTTTCTATTATCATTATTTTCGTGCAATATCGAAAAGCAATTAGCAACAAAGTTTGTTGATTCAAGTAATCAAATTTCACTGCTAATATTAGAACCCGATGCTTTATTTAAAGAGAATTTAAAAACAGAAGAAGTTCCCAATTACGAATTGCTTGATACAAATCAAAGAGATTCGCTGCTGTTATTGAAAAGCAAATTTTTGCAAAATGTAAATGATTCTGCTTTTTTGAGCAATTATTCTATAAGTTTAGAAAACGAACTAAAAAAATATGGATTTAAAGTTTACACATCAAGCATGCTTGAATCTTTTTTGCTTATAGATACATTTGCATATATTTTTGATATTGCCCAGATTGAACTCGAAGAATATCTTTATACTAAAAGGAAAAGTGAACGTTTTAATTATGAATTATATTATAAAGATTTTGATTTGAATGCAGTGGCAATTAATGCCTGGATTGATTTTAAAATATTAAATGACAAAAAAAATTCTACAGAAGTTCTTTTTTGCAACCATTTTGTGAGCGATAAAATTTCGGGAAAGTTTAAAAAATATGCTTTGCTCGATAGTGCAAAATTTGTTTATTCAAGGAGAAATATGCTAATAGGCAGAGTTAATAATTTAAGCATTTATGCCGGAAGAAAACACGCTGCCTATATTTTTGATTATCTTATGAATAATTTTATAGACACGGGGCTTAATGGTATTAAACGAGAAACCGAATATTTCCACTACGACCATTTAAATAATATATTTGAGCCAGCCGGAGATAAAAAATTTATTTTGATGAAATGATTTCTTAATTGTTTTTTAAACTTTTAAACCTAACAGGTTTTTAAAACCTGTTAGGTTTTGAAGAAGCAAGCATTGTAAATTAGAAATCCAACTTCCATTTAGTATTTATTATTATTGCTGAAAATATTTATATCACATACTAAGTGAATAAATATTTTTTTTTATTATATTTGCGTATAATCCTAAATCTCAAATATCATGAAGAAACTACTATTTACTTTTTTTACATTATTGTACTTTACAGGAATTTCTCAAACGATTGTTTTTCACGAAAATTTTGAATTGCCATCCTTGGCTGATAGTGTAACAATGGATTCAGTAGGTTTTGCTGTTAACCAATGGGCGATTTCTAATACATTAGCAACACAAGGATTACGTTCTGATTCATGTACTGTTTCACAAAACGATATATCCATTTTAACAACTGATGCATTTAGCACTATTGGATATTCAAATGTAATTTTAAAATTTTCACAAATTTGTAAAATTGATTTTTATAATGCAGCAGAAATTTATGTGTCAGGTAATAATGGTGTAAACTGGACAAAACTTATTGGTGCTAATTATCTGGGAAACGGAATTTTTGCCGCTATTGGAAATAAATTTACTTCTACTTCTTATGGAATAGATTGGCACGCGAGTAATAATAATGCAATACCGGTAAATAGCTGGTGGAAATATGAGCAATTTGATATTTCATCAATTGTTGGAAATTGTTCACAGGTAAAAATCAAATTTCAATTATCAGATGCTCTTAATGTTGGAAGTTTAGGTAATTACGGGTGGTTATTAGATGATATAAAAGTTATTGGGGTTTTTTCAGAGTTGATACCTCCGGTCATTAGTCTCAATCAGCCAATTATTATTGATACAGCATATTATAAAGGACCTTTTGATATTTATGCTACAATTACTGATGCTTCCGGAATTGATACAGCTATGTTAGTTTATACTTATAACAATGGCTTGCCCGATACAGTAGGAATGCTTAATACTACCGGCAATATATTTTATGGTAGAATTGATACTCTTACAGGACCTTTTAATTTATTAGATACCTTCTGTTATTATGTTTATGCAACTGATGGTTCTGCTGCTCACAATCAGTCATTAGAACCATTTTTTGGATGTAATCAATTTGTTATTTATACTTCACCACCACCAACTGGATGTATCACTCCTATAACAACTTTCCCGTTTTTTGAAACTTTTGAAACTTTTCCTATAGGTGGAACTTCATGTACATCAGTATGTGGAACTGCTAATGGATGGGTAAACGAAACAAGTGATGATGCAGATTGGGGTGCACGTTTAGGAACAACTGCATCATCTAATACAGGACCAATTGGAGACCATACAAATGGAGCAGATAAATATATGTACACTGAAGCTTCATCTTGTTATTCGAAAACAGCTATTTTAACAACACCATGTTTAGATTTAACAGTGATGAGTGCACCAACTCTTGAGTTTTATTACCATATGTATGGACAGACAATGGGTTCGGTTCATATAGATATTTGGTATGGAGGTCAATGGTTATTAGATATCTGGACAATTTCAGGGCAACAACAGAACAATAGTTCTGCACCATGGACTAAAGCAATTGTTAATTTAAATCCATATAAGAATGTTACAAAAATAAGATTCCGTGGAATAACAGGCTCGCAATTCGAAAGTGATATGGCAATAGATGATGTTAAAATATTTGAGCCAATAGTTAATGATGCCGGAGTTTTGTCAATTGATAAACCTGTTTCTCCTGTAGTAAAATTTAATCAAGCTATTAAAGTTACTTTTAAGAATTTTGGTTTAGTGAATCTTACTAAAGTTAAAGTTGGCTGGAGTGTTAATGGTGTAACACAGCCGGTGTTCAATTGGTCGGGGATACTTATACCCGGAGCAGTTGCTGATTCTGTTCAAATAGGAACATTTAACTTCCAGGGTGGAGCAAGTGTAATAAAAGCATGGACATATAATCCAAATGACGCAGTTGACGGATGGAATATAAACGATACAGCTATGTCTTCAATTATTTCTTGTGTTGGTAATATGCATGGTACATATAATATTGGAGGCAGCAATCCCGATTTTTCAACTTTTAATGATGCATTATTTGCTTTGAATTATTGTGGAATTGATAGTCATGTAGTTTTTAATGTTTATCCTGGAATATATTATGAGCATTTAGAAATTACTCCTATTCCCGGAGCATCTGCTTCAAATACTATTACTTTTAATGGCTATGGTAATGATAGTACTGCTGTAGTACTTTGTTATAATACTAATCCAACAAATCCATTTGTGGTGAAATTTGATTCTGCTGATTATATAACTTTCAGGTGTTTAACAATAAAATCAAATCCAACACAAGAGGGATCTGTATTATATTTTACAGGAGGTAGTTGTTATAATACTATTGAAAATAATGTTATTGAATGGGGTTATGCCTCCATTTACAATACCTATTGTATTAGATCAAATAGAGATATAGACAGTTATAATGTTTTCAAAAATAATCATTTTAAAAATGGTTACATAGCAATTGAGATGAAAGGTTATTCACCCACTTTGATGGAAAAGGGAAACATATTTGAGAATAATATTATTGAAGGATTTGATATTGGAGGATTATACTTAATGTGGCAAGATTCAGTTATTATTAGTGGTAATAAAATTGAAAATAATGGAGCAACTTCAAGTTCAGTATCAGTATCTGCTTGTTATATTAATCAATGTGATCATATAGCAGTTATTAAAAATAAAATAAACTTAAATGGAACATCAGCATTTATCGGATTGCATTTGGTCAAAGTAAAAGGTTCGTCAACAAATCGAAGTCTTATAGCAAACAATTTTATTAGTATTTCAGGTACAAGTACAAAAAAATGGAAAGGAATCACACTAGAGTTATCACATTATATTGATATTTATTATAATTCGTTTAATCTTACTGGAGCTTCATCAATAAATAGTTCTGCATTCTATCAAGCAAGTGGAAATACTAAAAATATTTTAAACAATATATTTGTAAATACTTCTGGAGGATATGCTGCATACTATGATAATCCGGGAGTATTGTCAACAGTAGATTATAATAATTACTATACAACAGGAACAAATTTTGTTTACTGGTCAGGAAATAAAACAACATTATTAGAACTTCAAAGTGCAAGTGGTAAGAATTTACATTCAATTAATACTAATCCACCCTTTTTAACTTTCACAGATTTACACTTAACATCAATTGTGCTGTCTGGATTAGCAATACCATTAATAGCAGTAACAGATGATATAGATGGAGATACTCGTAGTTTCTCACCAACAATTGGTGCTGATGAATTACCATTATTTTCGTTTGATGCAGGAATAACAGAAATTATTTCTCCTTATTCTCCAATTTATGAAAATTTTCAGCAATCTGTTATAGTTAGAATTTTTAATTATAGTAATGATACTTTGACAAATATTCCGGTAAAATATTCAGTGAATTCTGCACCTGCAATTAGTGAAACATATTTAGGTCAGTTATTGCCTGGGAATTTTGTTGATTATACTTTTAATACTTTATTAACTGTGCCACTTGGAAATTTTAATATTTGTGCCTACACTGCTCTCAATCAGGATGGATGCAATAATAATGATACAATGTGCATTTCTCTATGGGGAGAACATATTTGCACACCTTTTTATTTTGATGATTTTGATGGGAATGGACCAAATGATTTTATTAATAGCAATCCCACGAGGTGGGAACTTGGAATTCCATTGGCAAGTATTATTAATTCACCACATAGTCAGCCTAATGTATGGGCTACTTATCTTAACGGATATTATTCTCCTAATATGGATGATGACCTTTATACTCCGTATTTTAATTTTTCAAATGCGTCAGGGTTAACAATGCGATTTTTTCATTGGTATGAAACAGAATCTGGTTTTGATAATTGTGTAATTCAATATACTGAAAATGGTGGAATAACATGGCAAAATCTTGGATGTGTTGGTGATACTAATGGTGTGAATTGGTATAATGCAAAAGTAAATGGTATAAGTTTTTGGACAGGTCTTAATAATGGTTGGACTTATTCATCTTATAAACTTTCGCAATTTGATAATAGTATGTTACCAATACAGTTTAAGTTTAAATTCAGCTCAAATTCAACTTTTAGTTATTTTTATGGTTGGGCAATTGATGACTTTGAAATTACCGCAAAGAAAATTGATATTGATGCAGGAGTAGATGAGATTATTTATCCTGATACTGCAAGTGTAGGAGGTTCAACTGTGGTAGTGAAAGTTGCAGTTAAAAACTTTGGCAAGGATACACTTTATTCAATTCCGCTTAGTTACAGGCAGGTTTTTGGAATTCCTGTAAATGAAACATGGACAGGAATACTTTTACCAGATGATACTGTTCATCATAGTTTTAGTGTTAGTTATATTGCTAATGCTAGCTTTAAGCTGTATTCATGGACTTCTTTGCCTGGGGATATTTATAAATTTAATGATACTACAATTGTGTTATGTCAAATAGTTGGAATGGATGAAATGAAGAAAGAATTTTATTTAAAGCAAAACAAACCAAATCCGACAAATGAAAAAACTATAATTGATTTTACTTTGCCAAATTCAGGGAAAATTAACTTTGTAATTGTTGATGTTTTTGGAAGAAAGATATATTCTGAAAGCAAATATTATCCCATTGGAGATAATCAAATCGAGATTAATGTTTCAAATTATTCTGCAGGAGTTTATTACTATTCTATTGAATTTGAGAATAGGAGATTGGTGAGAAAAATGGTGATTTATTAAGACCTGCCAATATTTCTTAAAAATTTATGAAATATAATTATAGTCTGGATAAAAAATTTATTTTAATGAAATAATTTGTTTTACTTAACAAGTTTCTAAAAGCTTTTAGGTATTGAAAAAGCAAGCATTGTAAATTAGAAATCCAACTTCCATTTAGTATTTATTATTATTGCTGAAAATATTTATATCACTTACTAAGTGAATAAATATTTTTTTTTATTATATTTGCGTATAATCCTAAAATTTCAAATATCATGAAGAAACTACTATTTACTTTTTTTACATTATTGTACTTTACAGGAATTTCTCAAACGATTGTTTTTCACGAAAATTTTGAATTGCCATCCTTGGCTGATAGTGTAACAATGGATT
>Ga0307990_1002262_pt1 | contig 15483 bp, 8 predicted proteins | sample EllFjometagen129_FD_203168 | JGI IMG/M metagenome (GOLD analysis project Ga0307990, IMG submission 203168) | Marine microbial communities from Ellis Fjord, Antarctic Ocean - #129 | ecosystem: Environmental > Aquatic > Marine > Unclassified | place: Southern Ocean | collected 2014-10-08
GGTTTTGGGTGGATTTGCCGGTTATACGGTGGCCTTGCCCAGCTGGCAGTTTAATGATCGTAATGTGCAACTGTATCAGACGGTACTGACTGGTGATATCAATGCCAACGACTATGCAACTGATCCCAATGTTTTCAGCGAAATGGCCATGCTGCTTACCCAGGCCAATCGTCAGGAAAACTGCTATACGGTTGTGAATGCCAGCAATACAGATGCTAATTCTGTGCTTGATGGCTTTACAATTACTGGGGGTAATGCAAATGATAATGCGGCTCTAAGCCCCTTCATGACCTCTCGCGGCGGCGGCATCTCATCGAACATGGGATTTGCGAACATAAAAGCCTGCACGATTGCCTATTGCTCAGCACTTCAGGGCGGTGGTTTGTATTCGATTGACAGTGATCCCAATGTCACAGACTGTACGTTCCTAGCCAACTTTGCTAACGCTCAGGGTGGCGCTATGTGGTATGAGGCATCTCATATTCGCCTCATCAAAACAGGGTTTAAACAGAACACCGGCGGTTCGTATGCCAAGGGTGGTGCGATTTATGCTGCTGACAGTAACTCTGTGATTGACGGCTGTGATTTTACTCAAAACTATGGACGGCAAGGTGGTGGTGCCATCTATTACGATGGGGGTGATCCCAACATCGCGAATTCTTTGTTTTATGAAAACAGTGCCTTCTCGGCAGAAGGTGGTGCGATTAATTTTGCCTCGGATTGTAATGCGACTGTGACAAACACCCGCTTCATTGGCAATCAAACAAACAATAGTGGCGGTGCTGTGAGGACCTTTTATACTGTTGCCAGATTTGTGGATTGTATGTTTATTCGCAATAGCTCTAGAGCCAATGGTGGGGCTGTGTACAACCGAAGTTCTGAACCCAATTTTGTGAACTGTCTCTTTAATGGAAACTATGCTGATTCATACGGTGGTGCCGTAAGCAATGTGGATGTGCTATCAGACATGATCAACTGCACCTTCGCCAGTAACAAAGGCGATGGAGGTGGTAATGCGCTGGCCACGAATTCTCTAAGCACCGTTCCAACGCGTAGCATCATTAAAATTGCAAACAGCATTCTATGGGATAATGGGGCTGAGATATTTAATATAGATGGTTCCACCATTTCAGTGACCTACAGTACGCTTTATAATCAGTGGCCTGGTCAGGGCAACAATCGCGTAAATCCCTTCTTTGTAAATATAAGAGGTGAGGACAACAAAGCGGGCAATGAAGATGATAATCTAATGCTTCAACCGAATTCTCCCTCAGTTGATTCGGGCAACAATTATGAGGTGCCAGAGGATATTTTGAAAGATCTTTCTCATGTTCCAAGGTTTATGGACAATGAGGATGTTTCAGATACGGGTCGAAGTGACGGTCGGTATGTGGTGGATAGAGGGGCCTATGAATATGGTGATCCCAACAGTCTGAATCCACCCACGGCGAACGCTGGTGTGGATCAGAATGTGCCTGCGTCTTTTGACGGAAAGGCTACTGTGGTGCTGGATGGCTCGGGTTCAGAAGACCCTGATGATGATTCTTTGCAGTATCGCTGGACCTGGAATGTGTCAGGTCAAGCCAAGCAGGCTTCAGGCGTTCATCCCTCGATTACATTGCCCATTGGGCAACACGTGATTCAGTTGATTGTGTCCGATGGCCTAACAGATTCTGAGGCTGATTTTGTCATAATTACAGTGATTTCGACAGGGGGTCGCCCCACGGCCAATGCTGGGCCAGATCAAACTGTCATTCTGCCAACCGGTTCTATTGGCACTGTGTTGCTAAATGGATCTGGTTCTCTGGATCCGGATTCTGATCCACTGCAATACACCTGGACATGGGTTGCCGATGGCCAACCGGGTCAGACATCAACGGCGAATCCCATCATACAATTGCCTTTGGGGCAGCATACCATTCAATTGGTTGTTTTTGATGGAACCTACTATTCTGATGCAGATACTGTGATCCTCAGAGTATCGAGACCAAACCAAGATCCCGTGGCCAATGCAGGTCCGGATCAAACAGTCTCCTCTTCCGCAGGTCAAGCGAACGTGACTCTGGATGGTTCAGGCTCTTATGATCCCGATGGTACGGTTGAGCAATACACGTGGACCTGGACATCCGGTGGCCAGGCAAGAACTGCCACTGGTGTGAATCCGACAGTTCTTTTACCCGCCGGACAGTACTCTGTCAGGCTTGTGGTTTCGGATGGCACAGCCTCCTCACAGGCTGACTTCGTGTTTATTACAGTGCTTCAGAGCAATGAATTGCCCGTGGCCAATGCCGGTCCAGATCAAACCGTACCCTTGGTGTCCAGCAGTAGCCAAGCCAGCGTAACACTCAATGGTTCAGGCTCTTATGATACAGACGGTACAATCAGTCAGTATTTCTGGACCTGGACCTCTGGTGGCCAACAGAAGAGCGCCACTGGGGTCAGTCCGACCTTCCTTCTGCCTGCGGGTCAGTATTCAGTCAAACTGATTGTCTATGACGGTGAAGACTATTCTCAGGCTGATTATGTTCAGATTACCGTGACTCAAAGCAATCAATCCCCCGTGGCTAATGCCGGTCCCGATCAGACAAAGACAGTGACTGCCGGTGGTCAGGTTAGTGTGACCTTGAATGGGTCAGGCTCCACTGATCCCGATGGCACCATTACCAATTACTACTGGAGTTGGGTGGTTAATGGCCAGAGTCGTAATGCGACTGGCGTGATGCCTACGATTTCTCTGCCTGAGGGGCAATTCACCATTCAATTGGTGGTACATGATGGCCAAGTTTATTCTCAGGCGGATACGGCTGTCATTATGGTGACTCAAAGCAATCAACCCCCTGTGGCCAATGCCGGTCCCGATCAGACAAAAACAGTGACTGCCGGGAGTCAGGCCAGTGTGACTTTGAACGGAACAGGGTCTACTGACCCTGATGGCAGCATCACCAATTACTACTGGAGTTGGATTGTCAATGGCCAGAGTCGTAATGCGACTGGCGTGATGCCTACGATTTCTCTGCCTGAGGGGCAATTCACCATTCAGTTGGTGGTACACGATGGTCAGATTTATTCTCAAGCGGATACGGTGGTTATTACGGTGACTGAAACGAATCAACCCCCTGTGGCCAATGCCGGTCCCGACCAGACAAAAACAGTGACTGCGGGGAGTCAGTCCAGTGTGACTTTGAACGGAACAGGGTCTACTGACCCTGATGGCAGCATCACCAATTACTACTGGAGTTGGATTGTCAATGGGCAGAGTCGTAATGCGACAGGCGCCACGCCCATGATCTCTTTGCCTAAGGGACAATTTACGATTCAGTTGGTGGTACACGATGGTCAGATTTATTCTCAAGCGGATACGGTGGTTATTACTATCACTGAAACGAATCAACCCCCTGTGGCCAATGCCGGTCCCGACCAGACAAAAACAGTGACTACCGGGAGTCAGTCCAGTGTGACTTTGAATGGATCAGGGTCTACTGATCCTGATGGTACCATCACCAATTACTACTGGAGTTGGATTGTCAATGGCCAAAGTCGTAATGCAACTGGCGCCACGCCCACGATTGCCTTGCCAGTGGGTCAATTTACCATCCAACTGGTCGTACACGATGGTCAAATCTATTCGCAGGCAGATACTGTGGTCATTACAATGACTCAAAGCAATCAAGCCCCTGTGGCGAATGCCGGCCCGGATCAGGTAAAAACCATTGCGTCGGGTAGCCAAACTACCGTGAACTTGAACGGTACGGGGTCTTACGATCCGGACGGTACGATCACGAATTACTATTGGACGTATGTGGTCAACGGTCAAAGTCGCAATGTGGCTGGCGCTATCCCCGCGATTTCTCTGCCCGCTGGTCAACACACGATTCAGTTGATCGTCACTGATGGCCAGGCCAACTCTCAACCCGACACCGTTGTCATTACCGTGAATCAAGCCAATCAGGCTCCTGTGGCCAATGCGGGTCCGGATCAGGTAAGAACCGTGACAGCGGGTCATCAGGCCAGTATAGTCTTGAACGGTACGGCTTCTTATGATCCAGATGGTACGATCACAAATTACACTTGGAACTGGGTCGTGAATGGTCAAAGTCGTAGTACGACTGGCGCCACACCCACGATTTCCTTGCCTGTGGGGCAATATACGATTCAACTGATCGTGTCTGATGGTCAGGTCAATTCGTCGGCTGATACGATGGTCATTACCGTGACTCAAACAAATCAGCCCCCCGTGGCCAACGCTGGTCCAGATCAGACCAAGGCAGTGACTGCTGGCAATCAAGCCAGTGTGACGCTGAATGGGTCTGCGTCTTACGATCCCGATGGTATCGTCACGCAGTATTTCTGGAGTTGGTTGGCCAATGGCCAGTCACGCCAGGCCACAGGTGTTAATCCAACGATTGCACTGGGTGTGGGGCAGTATACGGTTCAGCTGATTGTTTTTGATGGTCTTGTCTATTCTCAATCGGATACCGTTGTTGTGACAGTTACTCAGGCCAATCAAGCGCCCGTGGCGAATGCTGGGGCTGATCAGTCAGTGAACAGCACCAGTGGTAGCTTGGCTTCCGTGACATTAGATGGCTCTGGCTCTTATGATTTTGACGGTACTGTCACGCAGTATCTGTGGGCCTGGACACTCAATGGTCAGCCTTATCAGGTGACGGGCATAGCCCCAATCGTGTTATTGCCGGTTGGCCAGCACACGGTGACCCTGGTGGTGTCGGATGGTTTGTTGACCTCTGCTGCGGATCAGGTCGTGATCACGGTGACCCAGTCTGCCCAGGCATCAGTCGATATCTTCTCAGGTCCGATTACAGCCAATGATGGTCAACTCTTCGTGAATGCGTGGGTGACGTTGCCCTACACGGTATCATCGACTGTGGATACCAGTGTTCCTATGTCTCTGTACCCAGGCGGTGTTCAGTCAAGTCAACAGTATGCCTGGCAAATTGGCGACGACACCATGATACTGGTTCTGTTTAATGAGACCGCTGTATTGGCTGCGATTCCGTTCAATGGATCGGTTGAGTTGTCCGTGTATGGTCAATTTGTGTCAGGTCAACAATTTTATGGCTCTGATTCGGTGACCATCAGCCATTAAAAGCGATTTTGTCTAAATACAAAAGGGGCTATGACACAAATGTGTGATAGCCCCTTTTTTTTGTACCTTTTGTTTATGAGTTTTAGTCTTTGACTGTCAAGGTCAAGTCTGCTTCATCTCCTGCCGTAAATCGTACTTGGTTCTGAAGTGAATGGTCTTGAACACGCAATTCGTATCTGGCCTTGTGCTTGAGGCTTTTGAGTTCAAAATGGCCGTTAGAGTCAGACGGAGACGCGATCGCCGCTTGATAAAATGTGGTGCGTTTAATTTGCTCATTGGCGAAGACTGTCAGTCCATCCAGGGGTTGGCCCTGAGAATTCACTACCCGGCCTGTGATTCTGGCTGCCCGTGTCAGTTTGATGTGATAGGGACGTGTCCCGGGTCTTATATTCATCTCAACAGGCTCGTAATCGTCAGATTCCTTGATTTTGAGTGAATAGGTGCCAGCAATATTTGGATTGACGCCTGCAAATACAAATCGCCCCTGATGGTCCGCGTGGATGACATGATGTGGTGTGCTCCAGTTTTTCGTGCCAATCTTTGTGGCGTATTGGAGGGAGACCGAGACATTAGACAGGGATTGGCCTTGGGGAGAGGTGATTGTGCCAGTCACATCCACACCTCGGGGGAAATCCAGGTCGTATTGAATTATGGAACTGCCCTGTTCCAGCCGGATGGGTTCGCTCTTGATCCAGCCGAATTGATAGTGCGCCACCACCACATAGGTGCCTCCCAGTGGTACGGGTGCTAGGCTGTATTTGTCCGTGGGATGCCAGTATCCATTAAATGGGATCTCCCGATTATGGGTCGGAGAGGTCATGTAGTCCGGTGTCTCAACGGCGAACAACTGAATGTCCACATCCTGAGAGGATCTTGTCAGGCGTGTGGGCTCAGGCACGTGTATCTGGCCGTAAATTGTACCGGCCGGATAAAGGGGTACTTCTATTTCAAAGGGTGATTTTTCGCGGGGCACAGGGATCTGATTCTTTCCCTCGATCCACAGGGGCCGGATGTATTTGCCCTCATCGCTGTAGGGATTGAATGAGCCGCGGCTGTAGCTGATCAGGCCGGGTGTGGGTACGGTGAGTTCAATCTGATTGTTTTGGATTCGATACTTGGTCCATTGGCCCCATTGGCCTGCCTCGCGATCTTTCTGTGACACAGCGGAGATACTCACCTGAAAGTCATTGCTGTCGATGCTTTGGGGTGGATTGAATTGGAGCACGACAGTACGAATGTCATTTGAATCTTGGGTACGCTCGGCCAGAGGTCGCAGATCGATAACCAGATCATCAACATCTCTATCCCCGAATTTGAGGCTTACACGCTTGTCTCCAGTTTTGATTTCAATCGTGTCTCCATAAACATCCGAAATATCAAATGTGAAACGCCCATCAGATTCGGTCAGAGCGGCATAGCCATTCCCAAAGGTATACTCATCCTCAAAGGCACAAGAGAATTTTAGCACTGGTGTTTTGGGGGTCCAGGATTGAGACTCTTTGTCGTAGATGCTCTGAATCGGCGGATCACCCAGGACATGTCCTCGGATGTGTCGTTTGGGTTTGAGGCGGACAACGCGGCCGTTTTCTCCCATGACCACGTTTGTGACTCGTGTATACTGGTGATCAGACGCTTCGATGATGAAGGTGTATGGTTGGCTGTTGGACAGTGTGGTCAGGGCAAATTTGCCCTGCGCATCGGTTGTGGCCCAGATGTTGCCATGGCCTTCAATATACAATTGGCTTGTATGGTCCTTCCATAGGCGCAGTGAAGCCCCTTGGATCGGTGTGCCTGTCTGGTCATCCTGAACCGTGCCTGTGGTGGGGGTGGATGCTGCCAGGATCAACCGTGTGGGTTGATTAGGCTCCAAGCTGACCGACTGATTACGCACATACTGATAGCCCTGAGCCAGTATATCCAGTGTCATGAGCCGCGCGATGGTTTTCTTGATGATCGCGCGTCCTTGCTTATCCGTACGTAGACCTTGAAGATTCTGGGATCCACTCCAGAACGTCTTGAACACGTTGTAGTGTCCCTCGAACATGGCGTCTTCAACGGGATTGTTCTGTTCGTCAACCACTTCAATGACGCCAGGAAATCCATGTGTGAGTACCACCTCAATGTTGTCAATTGTGGCACCTGGCTCAGCATGAAAGGGGCCCACGTAGGCAGGTGCAAAGTCCAGACGTTCGACCAGTAAATAGAAGGTGTCGAAATAGTCGTGCATCGTGTCGTGAAATGTACCGTTCTTTACCCATGTGCCTGAACTGCTCGACATGGCGGAGCTCTGCCCCAGGATGGACATATAGAAATTATCCGGTAGGTCGGAGCCGTTTTCGGCTCTGACTGTACCCGCTATTGTGACTCCATCCTCAGGGCCATATTGTACTGCCTGTGCGCCGTAGGATCGGTCAATCTTGTCTATCCTATGGGCGCGCTGGGCGGGTGTCAGGATCTTGGCAGCCAAGACCACGGTTGTGTCCGTGGTCTTCCACAGGGCCGCAAGGAGCAGTATGGAGAGGGCAAACATGCCCAGAATACTGGACAGTCTCAGGTGGATCTGGGGGGTATGGTTGGGCAGTGCAATACGTTTGATACGTTCAATCAGGGATTGTTTTGGCGATTGGCTGAAGCCGACCATGGCAGTCACTTCGGTTTGGCTTCTGGGTACTTGCCTGGACCACTGCAAAAGCAATTCGGCATAGCGCATGCGCTGGCCGCTGGTGGTAACTGCCACGGCATCGCAGCAGGCCTCGCGTTCCAGTCTGATCTGGCGGTTGATCCACCACACCGTTGGATTGAAAAACAACAGGGCTTCGATGACCATCTGAAAAAAATTGACCACATAATCGTATCGACGGATGTGGGCCAATTCGTGCAGCAGGATGGCTTCCAGGTCATCTGAGGGTACGCCCGTGGCCAGGGACATGGGCAACAACAGAATCGGTCTAAAGAAACCAATCACACCAGGTGACAGTATATGCTCACCTGTGACCACCAGAATCTGACAGCCAATACCGAGTTGTGCCTTGATGGTATTGATCAGATCCGGAATGTCGGAGTTTTCAACTGGGACACTTTGACGTGTCAAGGTATGCACACCCAGCAGAAGTCCGACCATACGCACAAACATGATGCATACGCCCACAGCCCATACACACAAGGCCCATGTATGCCAGGGTACAGACCGAGAGGCTTGGATGTGCCTCTGAGGTTCCGGAAACTGCGTGGGCGAGGGGACCATGGTTTCAGGCGAGTCTGCAATCATTGAGCGTTCAGATGTATTCATTGTCGTTGGTTCGGGATGTTCCAGTTGAAGCACGGCAAACGTGCCAAAAACAAGACACAGAAGAATCAGCAGTGCGCTCAGGCACGCCATGTATCTTGTTTGGGGCTGAACCTTGGACATTCTGTTTAAAGAGGTGTACAGCACTGTCGCAATCAGGATGCCTTGCCACAGGCTGTGGCACAGCGCCCCAATAAGATCTTGAGCCCAGGGGTGTACAAGCCATTGTGCGATAGATGTCATGGTTCTTACTCCTCAGTCTGGCGGGCCTTATCAAACATGGCCTTGATTTGATCCAGTTCCTCATCGGACATCTGGGCACCGGTTAGCTGCTGGACCAGGCTTGTAGACGATCCATCGAACACCCGGTCAATAAACTGATTGAGCAGGCGACCCATGACCTGTTGGCGTTTTTGCGTGGGTTCGTAACGATATACGCCGTTTTCTTTCTTGCGTTTCAGAAATCCTTTTTTGTGCAGACGCTGTATGATGGTCAGGATTGTGGTGCGTGCGTAGCCTTTCTGTTTGGATAGTTTTTCAGCCACCTGCAACACGGAACTCCGGCCACGGTCCCACAGTATTTTCATGACTTCTAGTTCCAACTCGCCCAGATTCTCTTGTTTCTTGGCCATGATCGACTCTCCATTTATCAATGACTTATGGTTGACTACGTGCGTAGTCTAATAAACTACACGTGTAGTCACGTGTCAATATTTTTTTTGAAATAGGCACGCACTGAATAACTAATCCCTTGCAGAGTGTACTCTGGCGGGGTAAAAATGGGCATTCCTTGTGTGGATTAAGAGCATTATTGACCAAAAATTTTTGAGGACGAGACTATGTTACTTGGTATATCACCTGTCATTTCACCGGAATTGTTGGCTGTGCTGGCTCGTATGGGCCATGGGGATGAGATTGTGCTGGCAGACGCCCATTTTCCGGGTGAGACGTATAATGATCTGGTACTGCGTGCGGATGGCGTTTCAGTTCCGCCGTTGTTGGAGGGGATTTTACCGTTGTTTGTATTGGATGAATATGTGGAGAGCCCCTTGATCATGATGGCGGCTGTCACAGGCGATACGCTGGATCCGACCGTGGAGACGTCTTACAGGGCTGTGGTGGATACTCACTGGCCAAACACCCCTGCGATTGAACGTATTGATCGATTCGCATTTTACGAACGGGCCAAGAGCGCATTTGCCGTGGTGATGACCGGTGAAACCGCTAAATACGGGAATATCATTTTGAAAAAGGGCGTGACACCTTGTTGATCAAGGCCTGGAATTGAGAATTTAGAATTAGCCAGTGGAAGGCCTGCTCTTCCACTGGCTGGTTTAATTATGAGCTGAGTTTATTGAGGGCATTGGCGTAGGTTTCTTTGGTATTGTAGCCAATGATACGCTGGGCTTCCTGGCCGTTTGAAAACAGGATCACGGCGGGGATGCTGCTGATGCTATATTTTCGAGCCAGGTCAGGGAGGTTATTGACATTGACCTTGGCCACCACAGCCCGGTCTTTGTATTCGTCAGCCAATGTCTCAATAACGGGGCCAAGCTTTCTACAGGGGGGACATGTGGGTGACCAAAAATCCACCAGTACGGGCCCCGTGGCCCGGACGATCTGCTGTTCGAAGTTTGCGATAGTCTTGATGCGTACCACGGAAGAGTTTTCGGGTACCACATCCCGAGCGCGTGACATCACATTGGGCAGGACAAACAAAGCCGCCAGAGCCAGACCATAGAGTGCGCCTCGTTTGGGCGTTGAGGTCAAGGGGCAGGTGCCTGTCGTGCATTTGCCATAATACCCCAGTGCGCCTCCTAAAGCAGCGCCAATGGTCAGGGCAAAAACAATGGGTAGTAGTGTTGATGTATTCATGGGTCGTTCTCCTGTTCGTATTGGCTAAATACTAGCCTGTTCAATAGCGTTTATAAGTTTTTCCTGATTTTGGATACCGACATATTGCTGTATAACTTCCCCATTCTTCAGCACCAGCAGGGTAGGGATGGATTGTACGGCAAAGGATGCGGCCACAGAGGGGGATTCATCGATATTCACCTTAACCACCTTGGCTTTATCGCCCACATGAGTGGCGACCTGGTCCAGGATTGGAGTTTGCATTCGGCAGGGTCCGCACCAGGGAGCCCAGAAGTCCACCAGGGTTACGCCTTGTGAAACATGGTCCGTGAAATTGGCTTCGACTAATTCTATTACTTGCTCACTCATGGTTCTGATCCTCATGATTAAGTCGTTGTTGATTCAAGCATCGCTTCTGTGATAACAATCGTTGTGCCAGAACAGGAGAGATAGGCAGTGGGGTGGCGTAAGTGCTTTTATAATAAACGCGTAGAGATTGGAGTTGTGGTGGCTGTTGTTTTGTGCTTGGGGGGATACTGCGTTGCTTAACTGTTGCATGCATCGTTGCGTTACTGTTGCATGGGTATGTCCCACTGTTTCATTTTTCGCCAGACTGTGGCGCGATTGATGCCCAGTTGGCGAGCGACCTCTGCCTTGTTCCACTGGCAGTGCTCAAGGGTGCTGATTAGCGTTTCCTTGGTAAGCACTGCGGATTGAGACGCAGGTAGGGCTGAGGTATTGGCCACAGGACGCTGATCGCACTGAGCCCTTCGAAGTTCTGTTTGTCGTAATTCCACGGGCAGGTCAAACAGTCCGATCTCGGACCCGCTGCAGGTCACATAGGCATGTTCAATGGCATTTTCCAGCTCACGCACATTGCCGGGCCAGCAGTAGTCCATGAGGCAGTGCAGGACCTCGTCACTGAGGGATTCGATGGCTTTGCCCGTGTCCTGGTTAAATCGTGTCATGAACGACTGGATGAGCAGTGGAATGTCTTCCTTGCGTGTGCGAAGCGGGGGCATGTCTATCCGGAAGACATGCAGGCGATAAAACAGGTCTTCACGAAAATGGCCAGTCCGCACCAAATTCTTGAGGTCTCTATGCGTTGCTGCCACCACACGCACATCTGTTCTGCGTGTTTCAGAGCTGCCTACAGGTTCAATGGTGCGCTCCTGCAGTACACGTAGAAGCTTGAGTTGGATAAGAGGCGAGATATCACCAATTTCGTCCAAAAAGATTGTGCCTTCGTGAGCTGCTTGGAATCGGCCAACCTTGTCCCGGACTGCGCCCGTAAACGCACCCTTAACATGGCCGAATAATTCGCTTTCCAGCAGACCTTCGGACAGGGCTGAGCAGTTGACCTTGATCAAGGGGCCTGTATGTCTGAGACCCTCGGTATGTATGGCCTGCGCTGCGAGTTCTTTACCTGTGCCAGTTTCACCGATGACCAGGATTGTGGCTTCAGATTGAGCTGCCAGAACAATACGATCGTAGACGGTTTGCATGGCGTGACTATTGCCCTTGAGCTTACCCAGACCCGGCAATCGGCCGTGAGAACGAGCCTCCTTCACTTGCGCCTGCAACTGGCGAATGGGCCGCAAATCGGTCAAAGTTTCCACCATACCGATGGTGTTGCCTGCATGATCCTCGAGTGAGCGTGCGTTTTTCCGAACGGGAATGCGTGGTCCGTCCTTGTGACGTATTTGACACTCCACCTGAGTGATATCATGTCCCTCGGACAAAGGGTACTGTGGCGCAGCACAATCCAGGAAGTCACATGCCTTGCCCATAACCTCCATGGGCGAATACCCGGTCAGACTCTCCATGGCTGTATTCCAGAGCACAATTCGATGTTCGGAATCCAGCACAAAAAGACCTTCCGCCATGCTGTCCATAATCTGCGCCAGAGATATATTTGCCAAAGTCATGCTCCACATATACCATAAAACATAATCCTGGGCAATTCATGGGTCTATTTTGGTATCGCGTTGTTACTCTATGCGCGAGGTAGGGTCTAATCTTGTGTGTAAATTTTGTCAGTAAATTAAATACTGACGAAAATCTCGACTTCTGTGTGTTGCTTGGTTATATTATCAGTATGCCGATTACTGATAAATCTATATGCAATCCCAAAGTTCGTTTACTGGATGATCTGGTTCGGGTTCAGCCTGGTTATTTTAGCCGTGGCAAGGTTCGATCCACGCCGAATGGGACTCATTTTCTGATTCAGGCACGAGATGTATCCCCGGAATCCGGGATCAGTCTTGACCTGGCCATTCGGTTTAAGCCTGAACGTAAGGCTGAGCTTTATCAGGTTTTTGGCGGTGATATTTTGCTGACGGCTCGTGGTCAGGCTCATGGAGCTTACCTTGTGAGCCACGATTTGGCCGATACGCTGGTTTCAAGTGTGTTCTACATTTTACGCCCCAATCCACAGGTCATACGCCCGGCCTATCTGGCGTGGTGGCTGAATCTTCCGGATGTGCAAGCCCGGATTCAAGGCCATTCTCGGGGGACCGGGATTGGTTATATGAGCAGGCAGGCCCTCGAGCAATTGTCTGTGTGTGTGCCTTTGCTGGAGGTTCAGGTACGGATTGAACAGGTCGTGGCCTTGTGGCAAAAAAAACAACAATTACAGGCTCGATTGGATTCGAAGCGAGAACAGTTCATACAAACCCTCTGTAAAAAAGCAGTACTTCAGACACAGGAATAACCCATGAAAGAAGCCATATCACAAAAAGAAATCAATGACATTCTCTGGCAGGCCTGCGATACCTTTCGAGGCACGCTTGACCCGACGCAGTACAAGGATTACATCCTGGTCATGCTGTTTATCAAGTATATGTCTGACCTGTGGAAGGACAAACGGGAGGCCTATCTCAAGCAATATAAGGGCAATGAAACACGCGTGGCACGTGCCCTGGACCGGGAACGTTTTGTCATGCCCACAGTTGAACTCAAGGACAAAAAGGGCAAGGTCGAAGAGAGTTTTCTTGCCAATTTTGACAGCCTGTATGAACGGCGTACACGATCCAACATTGGCGAACTGATCAATATTACCTTGACCGCCATTGAAGATGCCAACAAAGGTAAGCTCGAAAACGTCTTTCGCAACAAGGACTTTAACTCAGAGCTGAATCTCGGCCAGACCAAGGATCGTAATCGTCGACTTAATCATCTGCTGGAGGACTTTGCCAAGCCCCAGTTGGACCTGCGTCCCAGCCGCATTGGCAAGCAGGATGTGATTGGTGATGCGTATGAATATCTCATCAGCCGTTTTGCTGCGGATTCAGGCAAGAAGGGCGGTGAGTTCTATACACCGGGCGAAGTGGCCACACTCCTGGCCAGGCTGCTCCGGCCTCGGCCGGGTGACACTATCTGCGATCCGGCCTGTGGTTCCGGGTCGTTGCTCATCCATGTGGCCAAGGAGGTGGGGTCGAATAATTTTGCCCTGTTTGGTCATGAGTCCAATGGGTCCACCTGGGCCCTGTGTCGCATGAATATGTTTCTTCATGCCATGGATACAGCGCGTATTGAATGGTGCAATACCATTACAAGCCCAAGGCTGGTCGAGGCGGATCGGTTGATGAAGTTCAATGTGGTGGCAGCCAATCCGCCGTTCAGCCTGAACAAGTGGGGTCAGGACCACGCTGAGAACGATCCTTACAACCGTTTCTGGCGAGGCATTCCGCCCAAGAGCAAGGGCGACTATGCCTTCATCAGTCACATGATAGAAACCGCCCTGGATGACGAAGGGCGTGTGGGTGTGATCGTGCCCCATGGCGTCTTATTCCGGGGTGGGGCAGAGGGTAAGATCCGCCAGAAACTCATTGAAGACAACCTCCTTGAAGCTGTGGTCGGTCTGCCTGCTAATCTATTCTTTGGCACGGGTATCCCTGCTGCCATTGTGATCTTTAATAAGGTACGCAAGCCCTGGAACAAAGCTCGGTCCAATCGTGACAAGCATGTCCTGTTCATTGACGCCAGCCGGGAATACGAAGACGGCAAGAACCAGAACCGCTTGAGAGACCAGGACCTTGTCAAGATTCTTCAAAGCTTCGACGATTTCAAGCAGATGGACAAATACGCGTACCCCGTGACCCTGGATGAGATCCAGGAAAACGAGTTCAACCTGAATATTCCGCGATACGTGGACACCTTTGAGCCTGAACCCGAGGTCGATATCGCGGCCACACGGCACGAGATCGCAGACTTAGAAAAAGAATTGGCCCAGGTTCAGAAGGAAATGGATAAGTACTTAAAAGAGCTGGGATTGTGAAACTGAAAGGAAAGGGGCTTGCTTTGATTATACAATCAGAAAAGTTAAAAAATCTCTTTGACCTTTCCTTTGATAGAGGGGATAACATGATCAGCATACCCGCCAAGCCTCTGCCTTACAGCACGCTCAAATGTGGCGGGTTTTTTCATTTGGGCAGAGGAGTGCTAAATGAGCGATAAGGGAAAAAACAAAAGCCAGCCCCCAGAAGAAGAGATTCTCGATCATATCTTGACGTTCCCGGAATCAGATCAATTTGATTTTAAGCGTGTCTGCAATGTTGCAAGCATTGTTAAGACAGCCGCAGCTATGGCCAATACGCATGGCGGGGTTATCGTTTTGGGAGTGGATGATCCTAAGAAAAGAATGGGTATGGATCGAGTCTTTGGTCTGAATGAAAACCCTGAGGCTTTTAGCGAAATCAAGGCGCACCTTGCCAGTCGAGTCACTCCTCCTTTGGATGAACCTCACAGTATAGTCACTTTTAAAGCACTGACTGTAAATTTGAGAGATGGCACCAAAGGTGAAATTGTGCTGGCATTTGTGGAAAAAAGCAACGCTGTGCATTCTCTGGTTGACGGTGGAACCTACGCACGTGTTGGCCCTCAAAATCGACAACTGTCTGCTGTTCAGATTACGGAATTGAGTTTACGTCGAGGGGTTCAATCTGCGGTTGATGCCCTGGTTGATGTGCCCCACGAGTTGCTGGATACACTTTGGTGGCATGAGTATGCAGACCAGCGGCAGTTAACTCGCTCTATGGTGGATGCCATGAAGCATCTGGGGCTCATTCGCAAGAACAGGGAGGGACGTTGGCAACCCACTGTCGCCGCTGTGTTGTTGTTTGCTGAACACCCTGGTCAACTGTTGCAGCGCAAGTGTGCGATTCGTATCTTCCATTACCAGGGCCATGATATTGAGCATCAGGCTGACACCAATCTGGCACGTAGACCCATGACTATT
>Ga0307990_1002263_pt1 | contig 15483 bp, 11 predicted proteins | sample EllFjometagen129_FD_203168 | JGI IMG/M metagenome (GOLD analysis project Ga0307990, IMG submission 203168) | Marine microbial communities from Ellis Fjord, Antarctic Ocean - #129 | ecosystem: Environmental > Aquatic > Marine > Unclassified | place: Southern Ocean | collected 2014-10-08
CGAACCACTTAAATTTTTTGACGACACTGGAAAATTCAGAGGCACGCTAAATGTGCTTTCGGATATTACAGATGCGATGTCCAACATTAAAACAGAGGAGGGCCAGGCGCTTGTTGGTTTCACGCTTTTCGGTATGCAAGCGCAGGATGTGTTGAAGTCCGTCCAAGAGTTCTCTGGAGAAGCCTGGGGCAGAACCGAAGAAGAAAAAGCGTTGCGCGGAGGCGAGGCATTGAAAGCGTATGTCGGTATGCTTAAAGATTCAAAAGGAGCGGCCCGGGCCGCTGCCGAGGAGCAACTGAAAACCTGGTGGGGTGTCAAGCTGCTTTGGTCGGGTTCGATGGAGACTTTAGGCGTTCTTTTGGGCCTCGATGTAGTTCCGTTCCTCTCGGAGATTGTGGGGAGGCTATATGAATGGCTCAATGTCGTTATCGGTTTGGTGAAGGAGAATAAAGTGTTCGGTCGTGTCATCTTGGGCACAGCGGCCGCCGTCTCGGTGCTTGCCAGCGTGTTCGGGCTTATGTTTTTGACCGCAGGTATGGGCGGCCTTGCATTGCAAGGTTTAATGTTCGCTACAGGCGAAGCCGGCTTGGCCGCGTACGCAACCTCCGGCGCATTCGGCGTGCTGAAGGTGGCGGTCACCCAGGCCGCTACGGCAGTTTGGTCTTCCTTCGTCGCAGCTTTGCCGATACTGGTTGCGGTCGGCCTCGTGGCCTACGGGCTGTACCGTGTTTATAAGATGTACTCAGATGATGCGGGCACTTTTGGAAAGCGTGTGCGTACAGCATGGAGGGGGCTCAAAGACGGCATTGCTATTGTCGTTCCGGCGATCATTGCAGCATTTGCACCATTCGACACGGCACTTAGCGCAATGGGCGATGCGATGATAAATGTTTTTGAGGCGTTTGGTATCACTTCGAAGAAAACCACAGATGAAAGCTCCGGCGATTTCTACGGGTTGAAAAATGTCATTGTCGGTTTTGGTTTGGCTGCGGCATACAGTATAGCACTGTTTGCAACCGGCATCGGATATGCGGCCAAGGCGATTGAGTATCTTTCCAGTTTCAAACCGATCCTTTGGGCCATTGCAGGCTACTATTTCACGATCGGTTTGCAGGCAATGTTTGCAATGGGTAAGACCTTATTGTTTGGCGGAGCCGCCTTTATTCTTAAAGGTTTCTCTGCAGCGGCGCTGGTCGCGACAGCCGCACAATGGGCTTTCAATATCGCTGGGATGGCAAACCCGTATGCGATTGTGGCTGCGACATTGGTTTTGCTTGTGGGCACATTATATGTGTTGGGTGAGGCCTTGGAAGAAAACACACGATTTTGGGAAGGGCTGTTGATCGGTATCGATATGGTCCTTATCGGATTTTTTAAAATGGGACGTGTAATTATTGCGGTCGCTACAGGTGGTATGTCGGAATTACTATCAGGTGAAGGCGGGCCATTCGGCGGCATGATCGCTGCCATGGAAACAGATTTGGAAAACATGATCCGAATCTTCGATAAAAAAGGGGTAGAACTGAGGCGCCGGGAAAGGGATCGTAGAGAAGAAGAAAAAAAGCAACGTAAGCAAGATGCACTGACTGTGGTTCAGGAGAGCATGTTCGATGAACCAGACACAGGCAAAGGCAAAACAAAGCCGACACCGAGCGCGAAATCTAAGCTGATTGATAAAATCGCCGGGATCGCAGGCGTCGATCCGGAAATGGCGCAATCAATACTCACGGAATCTCCGGGGATGCCAAAAGGCAGTTATCCAGGTATGCCCCTTCCATCGGCAACAACAGCCGGCGCAAAGCAGATCGCGCAAGTTATTCACACTGGTTGGAAAGAGACGCCGAAACTTCACTCAGCTTGGGGCAAGCCTCCCAGCGGAGTAAACGCCACACCAAGCAAAAAAGAGTTCAATATTAAGTTCTCTCTTGCGCAGACAATCAACGGCCCGATGGAGTCTTCGGCAACTGAATGGGCGCAAGTAATGTTTGACAAGATTCAGGCGCTTGCGACGCAGGCCGAGGAAGCAGGGGAAGCTGAATGAGTAACACAGATAAGGTCAAAGGGTACCTGGCTCGTGTTGAAGGCAGCAACGTCATGATGTACGAGTTCCAGTACAACCCGATGGGTTACGAGCTGGCATTTGGTGCAGAATGGGCGTATCAGCAATCCCCAGGGCACGTGTTACCTACCGCGCAATTCAGTAAAGTAGGTCCGCACACCATGCAGTTCACGTTACAGTTGGAAGGTATGACACGTCGTGGGTACAACAACAATGAAGGTTGTCAACCGGACATTGAAATTCTGGAAACCCTCACACTTCCGGACGTAGACGACCCTACGGCTGGCGAATTCGCTTCTCCGCCGATTGTTTTGGTTGGCCTTGGTCCACGTGTCGTGCGCGGTGTGGTCGAACCTGTGCGTGTTCGTGTTACTCAGATGGTACCCAAGACCCTGTGCCCGCTTTATGCGGAAGCGGAAATTACGATTCACCGCGTCACGAAAACTTTGCTTGACGATTTGAAGGCGATCTCAACACTTCGCGCGAAGGTTTTGGGAATGCTAAAGCAACCGGCGCCGGCACAAGCCGCGCTATTTTTGGGGTGAGCTATGGGAGTCAACGCAGCGCGTTTTAACGGCACAACGCCTACCACGTTTAGACGTGACGATGGCAGTGTCGAATTAGGTTATGGTCTTCGTTCTATCCCATCGCTGGTAGGCCGAAATAAACTGTGCTTGGTTGAGCCGGGAGAGTCATTTTTCACACTCGCTGTGAAGTATTACGGCGATGACAATTTGTGGACGCTTTTAGCCGACGCTAACCCGCACATCAGGTACCCGTTGGATTTGCAAGCCGGTGACGAAATCGTAATTCCGAATAGACTCAACGTAAAAACTCGGAGTGGCTGATGGCGCGAATTGACTGGGACAAAATGCGAGAGCCGTTTGTCGAATTGCGGGTGGACGGCCTTGCTTTGCCTTATTCGCTTTCATCGTTGATTGCCACAGTCACCGTAAAAGAAAGCAGAGGAGAAGCAGACATCGCCACAGTCGTGTTCAATGATCAGATGTATTTGGTTTCCGACTGTAATATCTTTCTCCCAGGGCGTGAGATTGGTGTCCTTATCGGCTATCGCGAAGAATGGCGTGGATACACATTTTTCGTAAACCAAGAGCCGCAGTTGTCAGGCGGCGCAGATGGGCAAGTCGGATTCACTGTAAACTTGATCGACGGTGTGTTTGCATTATCGCAAGATTCGGTTGTCCACAATTACGATTTTTCAAGGCTAAGTGACGTTATCAAAGCCATCGCAGAGCGAAATGGTCTTGGTTATAATGTCGACGAACTGGCAGCCTTTGCCGATGAAGACGTTTCGGTTTCGCAGATCGGAACAGACAGGCAATTTTTGAACCGCCTCGCCGCCAGTTATGGGTACATTTGGAAAATCGTCGGCACAACGCTGCGTTTTGAAAGGGAGAGCGCAATTCCGCAAACTACAGGGGAGGAATATGAGCTGTGTTATAGATGCGGCGATTTCTCGATTAAAAGCTGGCGGTTGTCGCGGGCGCCTACCAGTAGGCAGAAAAGGCGGCGACGGAAAACGGGCACCAAGAAGAAAACCGGCAGTATCGATTTTTTGGTCGGTACGGTGTTCACCGCCGAAAGTGATCCGGAACGGCCTGAGACATTGGATGCGAACGCAGCAGGAGGCTTTTTGGAAATGCTTGACGATTCTGAGGCGTCGGCCGCAGCAATCGCGATGTATAGTGTCGAGATACTTGCGGCTAAGTTGGCTCCTACAGTAGACAGGTCGCAGATTCCCGAAGATGTGCGAGTTTTTTTGGATCAGTTACTTCCGCGAAATACGATTCGGCGTAGTCCTGAACATGGTACGAGCACTCCCGAGTCGCCGCCACGTTTCGCAGGGCGCGCAGCTCCAGAAAGCCGAGCAAAGGCGCAGGTTGCGGTAGGGGTTGCAGCTTCGATAGACACCAGCGATGTCGAAGGATCGGTTCAATTCCATTACGCCACAAACAAGCTGCATGCAGGAGATATGCTGCACTTATATGGGCTTGGGAATCGTTTTTCCGGCCCGTACATAATTCAAGAAATCGATCTTCGTTACCAGCAAGGTTCTTCTGACGTCCTTGCTATGAGTTGCGCGGTATCTCGAAAAGGTATGTGGTCAAAAGTGGCAAGAGGCTGGGGTAAGGCGCACCCGGGCGGCATTCCCTCGGAGAATTTACATATCAAGGATAGTGATTTGAATCGAACAGATGAAGTAGGCGACCCGGCTGCACCGCAGTCTAAGGTAAAGAAATGACCGTTGAATTCACCGAAGCGTTTTCCGGACGCTTTTTTGGCAAGTATCGCGGCGTTGTTTTAGACGCGGCGGATCCGAAAGAGTTGTACAGATTGCGCGTTACCGTCCCTTCGCTCACACGGGGAAAGATGATACCGCTTGGCGGTTGGGCTTGGCCTTACGGGATTGTTTCAGGACTTGGTTGGGGATCTACTCCGCCGTTGCCGGAAAAAGGCGCATGGGTTTGGGTTGAGTTTGAGGAAGGCGACAAAAATCGCCCGCTTTGGACTTATGGCCCTTGGGGGCTGAAACCAAAGGCAGCGCTTGAGCCGAACACCGAAGAAGGTATCTATGTCGACAACAACGGCGAAGCCTCGGCGCCGGCCCCGGAAGAATTGGTTAACATGGTCCCTTCGCATGCTCGCGGCGAAATGGATGATTCTGATATGGGTATGCACGGCGTGGGCAATGTCCCGAAGTCACATTTTCGAGGTGAGTACGGAAAGGTGTGGGTTTGGGAAAGCCCGGCTGGACAGCTCATTGAGATTGATGACACCAAAGGCTCTGAGCGCATTCAAATTCAGCATCTTTCCGGCGCGCTAATTGAAATCCTTCCTGACGGCACGATTGTAGAAGGCGCAACAGGAAACCTTACGCACCAGGCGGGTGGCGACGCGAAGTTGCAGGCTGGCGGTAACGTGCATATAAAGGCCGGGGCCAATACGATTATCGAAGCTGGCAAGAAGATGATTTTTCTCAGTAACCAACAAGTGGAAAACAAAGACCCATTCGAAGCGTTAGGCGATGGTGAAACCCCTATCGAGTTTGTGTTTGATAATATTAAGTACAAGGTGCGAAAGGTAGAACACGAGATTGCCGGTGATGAGCGCCGCGCTATCGGTGGTGGTCTTTACGTGGCGATCGACGCCAACGAAGAACGCATGGTTGGCGGCGCACGGCAAATCCAGGTTGCGCGGAACGAGACCAAGATGGTGATGGAGTCCGGCGAGCACGTCTTCGCAGGCGCCACAAATCTCGACCCCGTGTCAGCGACGTTTTTACGAAGAGTTTACAACGGCTTGGACCTTGAGTTACAAACCGATCCCACCGGTACGCTTGTAGGCTCGCACCACGTCAAAGGGCACAAGCCGCCGTTCCAGCGGCTTTGGACGGGGGCGGGAAACGCGGCGTTGCTTGCGCGTGTTTTAGGGCCGCTGGCACCAGGCATTGGGAGTCAGTTACATTTGGATGGAACAGGCGCGGCCACGACATTTTCTTCGATGCTGAATCTATTGCTGGTTGCGATCGCTTCGATTTCAATGACCGCGCCATTGATCTTCTTGGGCGGCCCGGCTGCAATTGAGCCGGCTCTTATGGGGCTCAAGGCACAGACAGTTTACGATTCACATACGCATTTAACACCAGCAGGAATGAGCGGTCCGCCGTCCAGCGGGGTTCCTGCAGGCGCGACCATGGCGCCGGCGCAGTCTACGGTAGTTTTTATTTTGAGGTAGGATAATCCTATCTTGTTCGCAAAGAAATGAGGCACATGATGGCAAGTAAAAATCCACGCGGTGCGAATCGGCCGCAAACAGGCCGTGGCAAAGGTGTGGGCGTTTCTGGTGGCAACCGTGCGGGAAGAAACGCAGGTGGCTGCAAAAATGGCGGTCCCGGAACCGGGCTCGGCAAAGGCGCAGGTAAAGGAACCGGCCGTAAGAATTAGCGGGCTTTGACATTCGAGGAGGTTTGCTATGCCCATGTCCACCGCGCACGCGGCATCGGTGACGCTTATAAAAACGGCTTTGGACACTAATTGGCCTTTGCCGACGAACACCAAGTTGGCAGAGGCGATTGTCAAGGCCATCGAAAATACGGTGGCTGCGGCGATGGTTACAATCCCGCCGGGGACCGTTGTTACCGTTCCTGGCAGTCCGACAACCACGGGGGTTGTAAACCCTGCGCCTATTCCGTTGCAAGGTGCTGTGAGTTGACGGCAACGCGTTTGTCTCTTGCACGGCTACGGTGGTACTCTTGGCCTAATTGAGTTTGGAGATTTTGTGGCATCACACGGCGGAACAGAAATACCACGCGAGATATCGCAGATGGCGGAGATACGCGGCAAAGGCGCGACGGATGGGAAATTTCACCGGGTCACGCCTGAGAATTCATTGATGTTTCGGCACATGGGCAACATCGCCACCTGCATGGGTCTGGTGGCAGACGCAATGATCGCCGAAGGAGATGTCAAGGCAGCGACGTTCCTTTCGATTATGGAAAATAAGCTCGCTGAACAAGAACAGGAGGCACGACGTAATGGCTGCATGGATTCCGTTTACACTAGAGCGTTTATTTCCCAACGAGATGGCGCAAGTCGCCTCAGCGATAACCTCCGCCGCCTCCGTGGTCGCAGACCTCTTAATCACGATCGGGACAATCATCGAGATAATCTCGACATTGCTGCTCGGCTTCGTGGACATCATAGCGGCGACACTCCAGGCACTAATCGACGCGATCAAGAACGCGTTGCGAGATCTGATAGCAACGGGCTTTTATGTATGCTTCCATTATCCGAGCAGTTGGAAGCTGGACGATTGGGAGGCGCGAAAGTTTCTGAGCCCGAAACGGTTTGTACAAGACTTGGCGCACAGTTTCGACGACGGCTTGGATTCCGAGAGGCCGCAATTCTCCGACGACGCTTACGTTGCCGGTCTGGTTTTGATGTTGGGGGCGCCTACGCTCGCCGATCTTTGGGAATTATTGAAGGCTTTTCTCGCGCTGTTCAAATGGGATTTCGAGATGCCGCCGCCCTCGAAGCCGCAAGAGAACAAAGCCCAGCCTGGCGACGGATTGAAGCCCAACTGGAGCAGTACCAACGTAGGGGAATGGATACCGCCCTTGAAAACGGCCGTAGACGAGATCATTGCGTTTTTGGATTCGCTAACAGTGATCCCCGACCTGGTGGCGCTTGTCCGCGCCTTCGGGGAGTTTGTGAAAAGGAAGGGTGAAAAGCTGAAAGAGTTTGCGGAAAAGTTACAGGCGCTACTCACCGCATTGGCTACGGCTATCAAACAGTCAGGTCTTTGGGCTTTGCCTATTTTGGGCCAGGGCGGAAATTCATTGTTGAAGTCGGCGTTGCTGAGCGTCAGCGGTGTTCCGGAAGACCCGCAGACCACATCAGAAAAATTTGAAGCCGATTTGGCAAATACGCTTGGCGGAATGCTGGATACTATTGACGCCGCCGCGCCAGACCAAAGTCATCTCGACCCATCGAACCGAGACAAGCCTGATCCCAGGACTCAACAAGCTTTCGACGATGCGCGCGATTCGCTTGACGGGTTTCAGAATGGCATTGATCGGCCTGACGTCAACGGTACTGATATTGTATTTGGACTCGATCAAATCCACGCCGCCAAATACAGTGATGCAATTACCGCATTTATGCGGGAACTCCGTAAAGGCGAAACGCCGCAAGGGCCGGACGGCGTCCATCAGTACGCCGGCGGTATGGGCGCTTTGTGTTACACAACTTGGGATCCCCAAGAAGATGCGTTGGTTTACTTGGCTATTGAGAAATCAGACGCGCCCGAATTTTCTGCTTGCTTTCGTGATTTGCAAAGTAATGCGGTTGTCGCAACTTGGGATTTTGCGCCTGGCTTTGATAACTGGGCTGACTTTTTCTACTCTCTGCTAAACACTTCTGCGCCCAAGCATTGTGACGCGCTCGCTCAAGTACAACAGGGAGAAGATAAAATAGGCGCGCCGAACATGGATCCCGCTGATGGTAATGCAGGAGAGCGGCTTGCCGAGGATTTGGCGAACGCTCTTGGAGGAACAATTATTGACGAAGACGGCAACTTAGGTGATCGGTACGGCGCTGCGGATTTCCCGGACTTCGGGGGCGCAGATGCTTTTGCGGTTGGGATGATGTTAGTCTCCGGCGGGCCGAGTGAAGACGCGGCAAGGGTCATTCTTGACTTGTTCGGCATCGCGCCTACGATAACCTCGACTACGGAAGCGGCAGGGCGCCAGGCTTACGACAACGCACAAGGCATGGATAACATCGTCGACAACTTCCCCGATGCTTACAAGGAAGGGGTTTAGTGATGGCAACAGGTTTCGCTTTTCCATTTTGCTTCAATTCCCGAGGCGGCGTGGCGACGTCCAGCGGAGCGGACAGAAAGGTCACGCTTACTCAAGCATGTGTGCTTACCAATCGAGGAGCACGCTTTCGACAGCCGCAACTCGGCGTAGTCGGTTATCGCCCCCTCTTTCGGGCATTGCCCGGAACGATGCAACACATGATGCGGTTTTTCATTCGTGAAGCCGTGCAAGCAGAAGTTCCGGATGTTTTGGTTGGCGATGTTCAGTATCGCCAGGTGACAGCATCCGATGGCACAAAAACTGTTGGGGATATTGCAATCCTTGACACAGAAACAGATCAGGCGCGCTGGGCTTCGGCTGCGCTAGGAGGACATGATGGCGACGAAAGTTAAGAAAGCCAAGAAGGCGGCAAAAAGTACGATGGCCGTAAACCCGGCTCCGACCACAGACAAAGGCGCGCAAGGCGCGTTCAACAAAGGGGTGGACATGGCGCAGAAAGTCGCCATGCGTGAGCAGTACAAGGCGGTCGGCGGACAACACACTCCGGCTTCGCGGCTCGATGCTACTCGTCCGGCCAGCCCTTCTCGCGCAACCAGCAAAACCAAGCCCGTGTCGAGAAATGCCAAAACGTCTCGATAGAGACCTGTGAGGTAAACTATGTTGCCGGTGACACTTTCCGGTCTAACAGTCACGCTCAAGTACACAGACCGAGATTACGCCTCGATGCGTACCGACTTTCTTGCGCTCGCGGCCAGCGTGGCCCCTGACTGGACAGACCAAAGCGCGCATGACCCAGGTGTTGCGATCGGCGAGGCGACGTGCGGTGTCGGGGAGGTTTTGGCCTACTACGAGGAACGGCTAGGCTCTAACGCGTTTCTTTCGCTTTGTCAAGATTTGGAAAGCGCAAGTCTGATCGCGCAGATGTTGGGCTACGCTCCTGCCGGCCGCGCTTGCGCTTCGGTCAACGAAACGGTGGTGACGAATGCGGCCGGGACAATTCCCCGAGGCTGGGCTATCGAGTCAGAGACGATTGGAGATGAAGAAAAGGTCCGTTTTGAGTGCGCGGAAAACACCGTAATTTCTGGTGCAGGTTCTTGGCCTGTTTTGTTTGTTCAAGGACGCTCTTACACGGATTTGAATATCGGCACCAGTACTGGCAAACCTGGGCAGCGCTTTCGTGTCCCTTACCGTCCACTGGCTCGCAACCTGGATGGTACAAGCACTCTTCGTATTGAAGTGGAAGAAACCCCGGCAAACTGGGTGCTTTGGCCGTTGGTTTCTTCGCCCAAGGGTTTCCGAACGCTTGGTCCCACGGACCGAGGCTTTTTGCTGACGGAAGGCGACACTGACGCATATATTAATTTTGGCGACGGCGTTTCCGGCATGATCCCGCCCGCAGGTACGCAAAATATTCGCGCGTCACTTCGTATCGGCGGAGGCGTCTCCGGTAATTTGGTCGGTCGCGGCAGTCTCAAGAAACCAGTTTCCGCGCTTGCCTTTGTCGCGTCATTCACCAACGCGGTCCAGCCTTCCGGCGGGAGCGAAAAAGAGACCTTGGAAGAGTTGAAGGTGAACATTCCTTTGGCGCAACGGACGAACGATCGCCTTGTCGCTTACACAGATGCGGCCGGCTTGTTGGCCGATGCCGGGTTAGGCATTGCAAAGGTTCGTGCAGTCCAAGGCCGTAACGCATGTGAAATTGTGGTGCGTATCGCAGCCACTGGCCCTAACCCAGTTCCGACGGGTTGGTGGGCGCCGGCGACAAGAACAGGTTTGGGCCTTCTCGGGGGCGCGGGCGCATATCTCGATAGCAAGAAGATCGGCCCAATGTCTTTGGTCATGCGGGGCGCGGTTGCCGCGTACGTGCGCCTAGAACTGCGCGTGTGGGTGCTTCCCAACTATTCACGCTCTGCTGTCTACCGAGCCGTCGAAACCGCACTCCGGGAGCTCCTGGTGAGCCCTGAGAGAGACTACGGCGAGGTTTTCGACCAGTCTGCTGTTTGGACCGTCGCGCGCATGGTAGAGGGCGTTGACAGAGTTTCTTTATTGCGATGTGATCGGTCTCCTCGAGCCCGTTTTGTGTCTGGTTCCGACAAAGCGATTTTCTCAACGTACCGCGCTTCCGATCAAGTCCAAGACGAAACATGGTCGGTTCGTTTCATTGATGCGTATCAGTACCAGGTGCGCGGCACAAAAAGCGGCATACAGTCTTCCATTGGGTATGCAAACGGTTCTGAGTTTTCCACAGATTCCGGCACGTTGCGTTTTCGAGTTGCCACTTACGGCGGCGCAGGCGTGCTACAAGGAACGACCTACAATATTCGCACCAGCGAGAAAGTTTGTGACGTTCCAGTTTTGGGCGACGAAATGGTTACTGAAAGCGGCATTACACTTGACCTGGTTGGAGGCCTCGCATGAAACTCACAGTCAACTTGAGTATCCCGTACCCCTCGTTGGATGATGCGCCCTGGTACGACACATTCGAAGATATGGCCCAAGGTTTCGACTTGGCTATTTTTGCGGTTTCTGAACTCTACCGCAATCGCACGACTATGAGCATTGAAGCTCGAACTGCGATTGCCCCTAACAGCTTCGTCGTCACGCTTTCCGAAGGCGACGACACAGGCGACAACCCTACGGGCGTGCAAGCCGGCCCGACCACTTATTTTGAAAACGGTAAGGCGTCACTTTTACGGCTCACCGCTGCGATGTCGGACCACAAAATTATCGCGGGCGTTGAAGGCGCACACGAAGGCGCATTGGCTGTTCCGGTCGGCGCATCGTTCGACACTACACACGGCCCATTGGTCAAAGTGAAAAACGCCAGCGCAGAACATTCGATGCCCCGGCAACGCGTGCTGGTAAACGCGGACGGGTACGGCGTCCCCTGGCGGGCTGGTCGCGCCCCGCTAAAACCGTGCGTTCCAGGTAACTTTATTTGGCCGGTGGAAGAAACCGAGTACGACAGCGCAGTCTACCCGATTGATTTCACCAGCCCCGATTATGAGCACAGTCGTATCGACTATTACGTCGGCCATTCGATTGACAACGATTCGATTGTCGAAGGTACGATCACCGTAAATCACACCATCGGTAACGGCACATTGCGCTTGCACGGTTTGGACGCGGGATCAAATGTTGTCTATGAGGATTTCGTATTTGACAATGCGGGCCCGGCTGCAGTCAGTGTGGTTTCTGTGCGCGCAGACTGGATCAAAGTTCTCGGCGTCGCGTGGCGCGGCCGTAGTTTTGTCGGCGACGCGACGTTCGATCCGACCAGCGCAATCACAAAAGATGATCTCGTTTCCTTCTACCTGGAAAACGCAGGCTCTCCGATCACCGACATTATCGCTTTGCGCCGTGGAGGCATTGTTCCTGATGGCGCAGGCGAGTACGAAGTCGATAATCGCAGCAAGATTTTCGCGGGCGGCGTTGAGTGCTACGACCCGGAGTTTTGCTTTGCTCAGAAACCCGACGTCGAAGCGATGTATCCCAGTTTATTTGCTATCGCGCCCGAAACGCTTTCGGCAGACAAAGGTGAAGTGTATTTCATAGCCGAAAATGTATTGGGCGGCGCCATTGAATTTTCGGCGGTTGTGGAAAAAGAAATCTCTTGTACGCCCACTACGATTATCAGTTGCTTGGATGCGCTGGAACCGCGGATTGACTCGTACAAAATGTCTCGGCGGCTCCCGCTCACCGCTGCCGAAATAGAGGACTTTGAAGGAAGTCTGCTTTACGGCTTAACACTCAACGACCCGACTGCGAAATATCTGAATCGTGTGCTTTGGGGCGGCATCGGCGCCGACTTCCAACCAGGTCGCGCAGTTCTGCTTCCCACGTTCACAGTCGCAGGTATCTGGCTTGAGCGCGTCGCTCCCGGCGAATCCGGGTATGTGATGATGGACAACAAAAAAGCGGATTATCGAGATATGGTCAAAACCACGCTTGAGGTATGGCCCGAGCAGCTTTGGGAGCTCGTCGAAACGTGGACGCAGTTACTTTCCTTGGCGGGCTATGCCGGCGCGTTTGCAGAGCCGGTCGCGCTTGTTCTCGGGTTGATGTGGTATGCGGGTTACATGGGCATTTTCGAGAAGGGCGAGTCCGAGGCCATTCCCGATCTTCCGGCGCATTGGGAACTCCCGCCGCCAGAAGGCGATTACCATGAAGTTACGTTCAACAACGAATACCCAGATCCCGCGACGTCGCCGGTCATTGTTTGGAATACGGGCTACGACACCTGTTACCCGTTCCCTGGCGGATACCTGGTCATGCGGTTTTGGTATGATGCTGCAGATTACGGCAACGCGGATGTCATGGACGGTGTTGCAGTCTACGGCCCTTACGCGGACAGTGGCGAGATTCCGGCAACCTTCACCGCCTACGTTCCGCGTAACGGCCACACAACGGTCACATTCGATATGGTGTATTCGGCAACGGGCGTTTGGGTGGATCCGCCGGACCGGTACACGTCATTGTTCGAGACTGCTTCCGACATTACGCCTTCGGCGCAGTATCTCTCGCAAGTTGCTTGCGACATAGTGGCACTCGATGCGTCGATTGCGCCAGGTGCCGGGTTACGCGAGCTGCAAGTGGACTGGGATTTTGTCGCGTTCCCGCCGACCGGCGCGGATCCCGGCTACCTGTCCCTGCTTGTTTTTTCGTGCAGCTCGTTAGAAGTCTACGACCCGACTTTGTTTGCAACCTTCCCCCAAGGCGCACCGCCGGTGGGAGTTTACGCAGTCACTTACGATCCGGACACATGCCATTTCCCCGGTACCGCCACAGGTACGTTGAATTGCACGACGCCAGAAAGCATCGAACATTACCGACTATGCCCTCTGCATGATATGTTCTTTGTCGTTCTGGCCTGGTGGACGGCGACGGAAGATCCCATACCCGCGTACATCGCCATGAGCGAGCAACGGTGGGAGCCTACGGGAAACGCATTAGAGATCACGTTCGCAGAATTTGTTCCGTTTGGGGTGTAAATGAATCTGGTGAATCCGCAGTTGCATGACCTTACGGCAACGCCCGTTATCGGTGTGTCGGCTGTGCGCCTTACTTGGGGCATGGTTGAAGCTACTCCGATTGCGTTTGGCGAAGAAGGGTTTGGAGTTGAACCTTTCGGCAGCGCTTCGATCGGAGGATGGAACGGCAATTTCGTTATCGTGAAGCGACGTCATGGTTGGCCGGATGGTCCAGGTGATCCAAAAGCAGTTGTACTTTACGATGGCGCGCTGGCGGTGGAAGCTGCGGAGTATCAGTTCGTCGACGATGGCGCCACGTATGACGGCACAGTTCCCGCGATCACGCAAGAGCCGATAGGGTTCTCCGAAGACTGGGTGCTTTGCGGGAAAGGGTTGCAGGCGGGCGTCGACTACTACTACGCCATCTACACAGGCACATTTCAAGATAATGTTTCGGAAAGCGTTATTAGCGCTTACGCTTATGGTGCGTGGGGGCATGGGGATTTCTTGCTCGACGCCATGCCGTCCATCTACCAGCAACTTGACGATGGTTCGCTCGCCCAGTATTTGGCATTGCTTGGCGGGATGCTCGATTCATATAAGACCGATGTGGAACGGCTTGGTTTGAGTCGCGCCGTAAACGACACCCCGCTCGATGTCCTCGATCATCTTTCCAACATGATCGGTTGGTTCGATTTTCAATGGGAAGATAGCGATCTGCGACGTGACGATGTGTTAGAGGCTGCAAATACTCTTGAGAAGGTCGGCAGTTTGGATAAAGTTATTGCCGTCTTTGATCGTTGGTTTGGCGAAGGTGTTTTGGAATGCCGCGAAGGTTGGACAAACACGTTACACGCAGGCGGGGACAACCACTGGGAGTTTCGCGCTGCGGTCGTCGGCGCAGACATTTTTATCGATGGGCTCCCGGAAATTCTTGAGCTGTTTGTTGGAGATACGGTTGTCGTCAAGGAAGGCCCCGGGTACCCGGCCGCGTTTGAGATCACAGGTGGCGGCGTGGGCTATATCACGGTGACGCCGGCCCCAGTAGGCTTGGACCCCGATGATACGATGTTGCAGATTCTTCGAGGAGCACCAAATGTCAATGGCACGAACGCGCCCAATCGAAACAAGGCGGAGTACCAGACTTCGTATTACATGCCTTGGGCGTGGGCCGATCATGCGGCGTCAGGCCGCGCGCTGAACGGCGTTGTGTTCAAACTCACAGGCACGGACTCTAGCATGCATGTTCGTCTTTTGGCGTTGCACAAGTTGCTGGGTTTGATGCTTCCGCACTTTGTTCGGTATGAGGTTGTCTTGGAGGTGACTAGTGTAGACGAGACAGTTTATCCACCCTTCGATATAGATTTGGATGCGTTGTCTGGTACCATAACTATTCTCGATGTGGTTGAAGAAGATATTTTGGTTGGCGTTTCGGAGTTCTTGGCGGGATATATATTGACTGCCGAAGCGGATGACCCCGATGACGTCTTGGTTGGCGTTTCCGAAATATCTGTGCCCATAATGGTGTTCGCCGGCGAAAGCGAAGATGATATTTTAGTCGGTGTTTCCGAAAGTAAGAGCTATTCAACGTCTACAGAAGAACTCCCTGAATAAAATCAGGGCCTCGCTCGCCAATGCAGAGGCGAGGATTGCTCATTCACCCGCGGGCACGCTCGTGGTACTCTGTTTGGCCGGGTAAAGAATTAAGGAGGACTTAATGCCAGATCCATTGCTGAAAATTCGGATTCAAGGTCGATACCAGGACACGTTGCTTCGTGCTGACGGAAGCACTGTCGAATTCGAAGAACGAAGCAACCAGATTCAAGATGACGGCTTGGTCATTTTGGCTTCACTGCTACGTCATTACGATTGGCCAATCAACGGCAGCGGGCACCCGCAATGGATGGGTGTTGGTTTTGGAAGCGCTGCTTGGGATGCTGATTGGCCTACTCCACCTACACGCGACACCAGCGAAAATTCTCTGGTTGATGAGCAGGCACGGGTCGCGGTTGCTGATGTCGATTGGCGGTGGGTCAACGATTTGGGTGCTGAAGTTCTCATCCCCACGGACAAGGTTCGCGCAATTGTTACGATCGAACCAGGCGTGGCTA
>Ga0307990_1002264_pt1 | contig 15482 bp, 15 predicted proteins | sample EllFjometagen129_FD_203168 | JGI IMG/M metagenome (GOLD analysis project Ga0307990, IMG submission 203168) | Marine microbial communities from Ellis Fjord, Antarctic Ocean - #129 | ecosystem: Environmental > Aquatic > Marine > Unclassified | place: Southern Ocean | collected 2014-10-08
AGGCTGTCAAACGGAGTCCCCGGTTCAATGCTGCTTGTCGGGTCTCCATCCTTCGGGTCGTAGACGTATCCGCACACTGTGCATACCCATTTTTCCATTCTCTTCATCTCCTCTTACGCCTTTTGGATTCAACTCCCAAGTGCAACCGTCAAGGGGGTATGTGTGGAGAAGAATACTTCATACGGTGTTCGGAAGCGAAGTGTCTGCCTTGGGTGATGATTGAGCCGCTCCAGCGTGTGCGTGTCAAGATCGACGGTGAACTCCGGGAGCACCGTGCACTCGTAGAACGCCTTCGCATTTGGGAGGATCGGGATTCCTCCCTCGCTCTTTTCATAGGGAAAATCTGCGAACTTATCGACATCCCGGCCGGACTGGAACCCAAATCTCTTGACAACATCCAGACAATTTGCGTCCTCGCGGTCGAGGGCGTTTAACACGAACTTCCCAGTCTCCAGGATCATCTCGTGGGTGAGGGATCTCTTCCCTACTCCGATCGTCATTGTGCTGATCCTTGAGCACAACAGCGCTATGCAGTCCCGTACCTCTTTCAGCATGTAGTGCTGAACTTGTACCGTCTGGTAAATTCGCTTATTGTGGGTCGGCTTGTCAGCAACATGCCCGGACATCTTCTCCAAGCTTGTTCGAGCTGCAGAGAGCTCACGTTCGCGATACTCCAAATCGAGAAGAATCGGGATCGACCGCTTGTCGAGAAAAATGTTCTCTCACAGCATCATGATTGGTAAGATGCTAGACATCTTTTTCGCACTTCACGCACTACATTTTAGGCGCATTGTTCAGGGCATATCATGAAAGACCTCAAACAGTATTCGTATAGTATTTCTTCTATCACGACTTACAACAAGACTCTAGCCCGTGACAAAATTCAATGATTGATCTTACCATTCTGGTGTGAGGTGCGATCTTTACCAACATATGAGTGCGCTGAATGTGGAACCTTCTTCCGAGTGAGTGTTGGAATCAACTTACTCAACCGTAGGCTGTTTCCCGTCAAACAGGTGCGGTGGACTCCCTACGGGGTTGCTGAGCGTTCCGATTCCCTCGATTTCGACATTCACAATATCTCCAGGAGACACCGGGCCAACTCCGGGAGGCGTCCCAGTTGCAATGACGTCCCCAGGCTCCAAGGTCATAAACGAAGATAATTCAGCGATGATCTCAGGAATGGAGAAGACCATGTCTCTGGTCGATCCATCCTGGACAACCCTGCCGTTTAGCCGAACGATGATCCGTAGTGGCTCCGTCAACTCGTCTAACGACACAAGTACCGGCCCCAGTGGCGCCGATGTGTCGAAAGCTTTTCCTCGTACCCAGTTGGCTTCCCATTCTTGGGCCTCACGATCTGAAACATCATTCATACAGGTATATCCTGCAACCACTTCGTACGCAGCAGCCGCAGAGACATTTCGGCAGCGACGTCCAATTACTACTGCAAGTTCCCCCTCATAGTCCACACGTCCACTCTTTGGCAATATAATCGTGTCGCCCGGGCCAATAATCGCCGACGGTGGCTTCAGAAAGAAATTTGGCCGGCGCGACACTGATTTCCGTGATTCCTGAAAGTGTTCGACATAGTTCCCAGCCAAACATATTATCTTTGTAGGGATAACGGGCGCGAGCAACTGAACATCACTCAAGCGATAACGTTGCTTGTCCGTCTGGATAACATTATCCTGGAGGTTACCGATTTGCACTTGTTGACGATCCTGAGACGTAAAACGAACATGACGCATATGACGCCCTCCCCTTAATAACTGCTCTTTATAGCGTGGGATGTAGCAAATGCGCTTCTCTTGATATGTCTAATCGTGCCAGCAAATCCGCTTCAGGAATACCGTTACTCGACCATCCCCGAAGGGCATAGTACTCTTGTAATGTCCTATGAAATGGCTCGGGAACTTTCCCTTTACGTGGACCTTCCTTTGCCGCCTCAAACATGGCCTGAGGAAGGCGATCATCAAGTTTTGTAAACCCATCACGGAGGTTGAGCAGTCTCTGCAGATTGAACACTCGTTCTCCAACTTGAATCGCAGTCGTTATAGTCATGTTTGCCCCCGTAGTTGCGTTTAGTGCTTCTAGGACGGTTTTCGCTGAGAGACCAGAAACAGGCATAAAACAGCATAGCACCAGTGAGTCAAGTAGGGTAGCATAGTCTTGGAAGGTTTTCGTTAGTTCTGCTTTCCCTTCCATAGAGAAGCGTGTTGTTAAGTGATCATATCCAAGTTCAGGGATTAGCATGCCCTGTTCTCCAGCGTGGGGGAAACCACGCAGATGGGACGCGCCTTTAGTACTTGTAGCATAGTTAATTGCTAAACTAAAATAGGTACGGGGATCGTGGGCCGGGAGATCCAACCCTTTGACTTCCACGGTAAGCTTAGGAGCATCGCCTCCGATGCTGTCCGCTGCTTCCCGAATACCATTTGCAAAAAGGGCCCCAAATCCCTCCCGCATCCCAATTTGCTCTACAAGCTCCACGAGCGTTTGTGCATCACCCCATTTCAAAGACAATCCCTGAACATCCTTCGGCTTCACAAGGCCTTTCTCAGCACAGGCCATGGTAAATGCAACGTAGGATCCCGCAGAGATTGTGTCAATGCCCAAACGGTTGCAGCGTTCGTTTGCAGCAGCGATTGCATCTAGGTCGTCGATAAGGCAAGCCCCTCCGAGCATACCAAGTGACTCGTACTCTGGGCCCGCCCCATGAATGTGAATCCCCGCCTTTGTTATAACGTCGATATGCCGATGGCATCCGATAGGACACGAAATGCAGGGATTGGGCTTGGCTGAAAGATACTCCGTGAATCGCGGTGCCCCAATGCTATGTGCCCCGTTGGGCCAAGTGTCCTGCCTCCAGTAACGCAGTGGGAAGTCACCATTCTCTTCTGCACCCACTACGTCATTGGCTGTGCCATGCTTGCGGAATGTATCTTTCGTTGCTTCATATAATGCTAAGCTGTTTTTCTTTGTTAGTTGAGCAAGCATAGCTGCATTTGCTATTTTGAGGCGCTGCTTGCCAGCTACTACAACAGCTTTCAGATTTTTTGACCCCATAACAGCACCAAGACCACCCCGTCCGGCAAAGCTATGCCCGTCCACAACAAGGCAAGCAATGGCTACCTGCCGCTCTCCAGCTTGACCAATTGTAAGAATACTGGGGTGCAGCTGCTGGTGGGCTGTACGGAGCTGTTCGTAAGTTTCTAGGGAATCTTGCCCCCAAATTGTTGCAGCGTCCAGGATTTTCACATTTTCATCGGTCACGAGGAGATAAGATGGCCGTTTGGCACATCCGCAAATCTCGATAGCGTCGTATCCAGTGCGTTTCAACGCCGGGCCGAAGTTGGCCCCCGCTCCACTCACACAGAACGTCTGAGTTAACGGCGACTTGGACACCGCCACCCACTTCGCGCTGCCCGGAAATGTCGTTCCCTGAAACGGCCCAGTGGCCAGAATTAGAACGTTCTCTGGACCTCGTGCATCGGCCCCTTTGGGTAGCGCGTTGGCGAGAAGGCTTGTTCCAAGCCCTGACCCACCTAGAAACTTCTGCTGCTGGTCTTCATCCCAGAGCTTCGTGAGCGTGACGCCTGTCGTCATATCAACGTGAAGAATCTTTCCCCAGTTCCCGTTCATGGTCGCCCTCCTTGTGGAGCGCAGTTATCCTGCAGTTCTGTCATTTGGCCTGCAACGATCTGGCGAATTTGGCGAATCTGCTCGTCGCTGAGCTTGACTTGTCCAGCTGCGGCATTCGACTCAAGGTGGTGAACGTTCGATGCCGAAGGGATCACAGGGCCCATCCCAGGGAGCCTCAACATGTACGCCAGGGCCAGTTGATTGAGCTCGAGGTTGCTATCGTGCGCAACCTCCGCAAGCCGATGTAGTTTCTCCATCACTTGGTCATCGATGTCCTCGTTGAGGCTCTTCTCGTCGTACAAGCGATCGCCCGCTCCCACCTTGCTCAGATCCAGATATCGCTCGGTAAGCAAACCGCGCGCCAGTGGACTCCACGCAATAAAAGAAATGCCTTGACCTGCTGCGTAAGCGAGAACACCTTTGCCACCGAACTTCTCTGACTCTCTCTTGATGATGTCATAGTGATTCTGTACGGCAACAACACGGCAACGAGATAGCTTATTCTGCGTTGCTGTTTGATAGAGAGTAAGTTGATCGCGGGTGAAGTTGGAGACACCAAAATACCGGACCAGGTCCTGCCGAACCAGGTCCTCCATCGCGCCTAAGCTCTCTTCGATAGGGGTTTCAGCGTCGTAGAAGTGGAAATACAGCAAGTCAACATAGTCAGTTTGCAAGCGCTCGAGACAAGCGTATGTTGCTTCCAATATATTGAGCCTCGATAACCCGCTGTGATTCGGTGTAACTCCGTCCATGCCCCCGAAGATTTTCGTTGCTAGGATGATGTTTCGACGCTGATCAGGCTGACTCTTGATCCACTTGCCGATTACCCGTTCCGAGTTCCCGGCGGCATCATTGTACCGATTCGCCGTGTCCCAGAAGGTAACGCCGAGCTCAACAGCTCGGTCAAGAATCCCAAATGCAGTCTTCTCGTCGACACGCGCTCCGTCTCCCGTCTCTGGATAGCCGAACTTCCACGTTCCCAAGCCAATCACTGATGCTTGAAGACCCGATCCCCCAAGCCTTCGGTAGGGCATTCCATTGAAGCTGTCCGTTCGGAACGGTACGTTGTACAGTTCTGGTTTGGCTTGCTCATATAAACCCCGTCGGAATTCTAGGTCATACATCTTTCTCCTCTTTTTTGTATCATGTGTTAGAATTTTTCACTCACCTGTTCAGTTCTAACAGCTACTCTCTGTTGGAAGCTTCGGTATCTCTTGTCAGGCGCATTATGTTCTCGCCAAGGATCTTCCGCTTTCCCTCCTGCGCTACCGCCGAAGCTCGTATCAATCCCAGGCCAACTGCAGGATCCAACAGAGGCATGTCCGTTCCAAACACGATCCGCTCTGATCCCACGTAGTCCAGGGCTCGCGAGATCCGCCCCGGATGGGGCATCGACATTGTCAGGTCAAGGATGACGTTCGGATACTTGGCGAGCCTTTCAGGTGCCTCTTCCCACCGATCCAAGCCCATATGTCCGACGACCAACCAGAGGTCCGGATAAGTTTCTGCAACGTGGCCTAACATTGCCAGGGGGGCAAACCGCAAATCAGGCACACTCAACGTTCCGCCGGTATGCACAAGAACCGCTCGGTGCTGGCGATTAGCCCATTGTAGCACTGGGTGGTAGTACGAGCTGTCGACCGGACATTGGTGGAGCCATGGATGAAGTTTGATACCACGGAAGCCCCAGTCCGCGCACCGTTTTACCTCATCCAAAGCAGACCGACGAGGAATTGCCACGCACATCCCGGTAAACCTGGTAGGATATGGCACAACAAACTCACGATAGACCTTGCGGTTCCCATCTTCGTCTCCATTGATGAGCGCGCTCTCAGACGAAATGCATGCACGATCGATGCCGTAGCGATCCATAATGGCCACGAGCTTGCGTGCATTCCAATCGCGCCCGAGGAAATCTCCACTGTGTGCATGCGCATCAACGATCATTATCAGCCTCCAGCAACCCACGTAGGTTCTCTTGTGCAATCAAGCGGCGACTTGATTCGTCGATCAGTGCTTTCTCAAGTTTCAGAATGGCTGATTCTGGCGTGTACAGGGGGGCGTTGGTTCCGAAAACCAGGCGCCTAGGCCCTAAGTGGTCGCATAAAAACCGGATGCCATCACACAGCTGGAACGTCGACAATTCTAGGAATGTGTTGTCAGCTTTTTCTAACACATTCATAGCACCGACAAGCTGTGGGTAATTCACTCCTATGAGTAATATCTTCAGATTAGGATACTGCTTAGCCAGTGCTAATATAGCAGTGCGGATCTCGTCGCGATACGTGATATACACCGTGCACTGATGTTCGGAAAGACGCTCGAACCACGGGCGTAGCCTTGTATCCATTGCACTCGACCAATCCTCTGCTGCTCGAAATAGCCGCACGTTTCGCTCGAGATATTCAGTTAGATTACCTTTATCTTCAAGACCATGAGGGAGGACAAGAACCGGCAGCAGCCTTTGATGTCTATGTGTAAAGCGGAGCAGTTCTTCGTTTCCAGCACGTGAATTCACAAAAAGCGCCTTTGTCGAGCATAAACACACCTTGTCAATACCCAGCTCATGGAGGTGAGCGAACTGCTCATGACTGATAAGAGCCTCGGCCGTATGAGGCCAGGCACCATAATATGCATGTGCATCATCCATGACTTGATCTTACCTCCCGAAAATCTACATTGCTAGAAATGTCCAAACTCCTTGCCCACATCGCATGGTGGTATTCCATTCTTGAGAGCGTTGCGGATTTTTTTCTCTTGCTCCACCAAAGCCTCCGCTTCATCGAGAACCTCCTCAGCCATTGCCCTGGGCACACAGACGATACCATCCATGTCCCCCACAACAATATCACCTGGATATACGGTAACGTCGTTAATATTGATCGGCACGTTTGTTGCCACAACCTTGAATCGTCCTAGCGAGTCGAGTGGCGAGGTGAACTCAGCGAAGATAGGAAGCCCTTGTTCAATGATGTAAGAGGTGTCCCTTACACCACCAGCAACCACAAGGGCCTTGACTCCTCGTTGCCTTGCGACCAGGGCAGACATTCCTCCCCACAGTCCAGTTATCTGGTTGCCGGCGTTGTCCACAACAATGACATGGTTTCTCCGGATTTCATCGAGCATCCTCGTGTCCGCTTCGACCGCCTTTTCCTCACTGCTAAGAAGGCTATGGGCGTACTTTACCGTAAATGCCTCACCGGCGATTCGGAAGACTGGACCGACAGGTTTGATCTGCCGACCGAGCCACTGGTTAGTGTACCCCTTCCGATCGAGCACATCTGTTACCGCCGGTAAGTACAGTTGCTCATAGCGTCTGATCAGATCTTCTATCGGAATCTGTGTTTGAGTCATAAGTATCCTTTCTCCTTTACGAGGCCCACTCGCGTACGGATCTCCTGTTCTTCTTCGAGGGACGGATGGGCAAGAGGACGAGTGAGTTCATCTCTACATAACCCTAGGTCCCGCAGCGCCACTTTGATGGCGCCGTACACTGAGCCGTACGCATAAATGCCGATCAATTGAGTGACCAGTTGTTGGATGCTGATCGCCTCAGCCATTCGTTTCCGTCTCACTGCCTCGAACAATGATACGTACAATTTGGGTGCGATGTTACCGCAGGCTGGCACCAATCCGTCAGCCCCCATGGCCAAACTAGCACAAGCCAACCCTTCATGTCCCTGGAAAACACGGCACGTGTCGTATGGTGCAACACGTGACAGAAGGTCTTGAAAATGCAGGAAATCGCCAGAACTATCTTTGACCATAGTAATTGCTTTCGAAGAAATGAGTTGTGCAATTGTCTTTGCTGTAATGAATACCCCTGTTGTGAGAGGGATGTTGTACAACACGATTGGAAGCGGGCTATGTTCAGCAAGATACTCAAAGTGGTCGATTACACTTTGCTGACTCAAGGGAAAGTAGTATGGGGGCGTAACGACCACCGCGTCCACTTGCGCCTCCGCTGCGGCCGCAATCCTGTTGAGTGTTCGTTCGGTTCCGGGTTCTGATACTCCGGCGAGAACGGCCACACGACCATTGACAACACCGGTAACCTCAGAGAGAAACCGGTCCTTTTCTTTGTCGCGCAGGCCGCAGAACTCACCCGTTGACCCAAGCAGGAACAAGCCATCGACCCCTCCTTCAAGCAAATGCTCCACAACAAGGCGTGTGCCCTCAAGGTCTATTGTCTCTCCTGCGAGAAGAGGCGTGACCATCGGAATAATAACGCCGGATAACTCAGTCAGTTGCACATTCCCTCTTCTTGGGATCTTTTGACTTTCGATATTTGCCACTACCCTTTCAACCCGCTGAGGGCGAATCCTTCCAAAATGTACCGACGTAGGAAAAGGAAGAGTAGGAGCGGGACTAACAACACAACAACTGCCCCCGCCATTTGTGCTCCGTAGTCAGTAATATACACGCGTTGGAACAGCATTAACCCTAGGTTGGCAGTGTAATTCTCTCGTGTTTGGGCAATCATTAATGGCCAGAACAAATCGTTCCACATCACGGTGAACGAGATGATCGAGATGGCGATTATCGGTGCTCGTGACAAGGGGACGATAACTGTCAAGAAAATTCGGTATTCTGAACACCCGTCGATTCGTGCTGCGTCAATCAGCTCATTGGGAATCATTTCCATGTTTTGCTTCATGAAGAAAATCCCCGTTGACATGATAATCCCCGGGATCATGATGCCGGGTAGTGTATTGATCAGTCCAAGCTTCTGCACAAATAGAAATAGAGGGATAGCGTATACCTGGATCGGAATCATAATTGTCCCAAGGACGATCAAGAACAAGAAGTTCCTGAGTGGAAAATGGAACTTGGCAAAGATGTACCCACTCGTCGCCGAAGTAATCAAGGCAAGCAACGTTGCCCCTGCCGAAACAACAAAGGTGTTGAAGATGAAACGCCCAAACGGCTGTTGCTGGAATATCTTCACGTACTGCATCAAGGTTGGATGAACAGGGTACGGTGTGTAGCTTTGTGCCAAGATCTCAGACTCTGGCTTAAACGACGACATGACAGCCCAGTAGATTGGAAAGACCTCTAGCAGGGCTATCACAATAAGGAGTGCCCAAATAACGATTTCGGACGTCCGCTGTCTGAACTTCATTTGTCGTTCATGTAGCATTACTATACCTCCACCTAGTGCACACTTTTTTGTCGTGATACTCGAAGATTAATAGCTGTGAAAAAGAGGATGATCATAAAGAGAATAACAGCTTCTGTACAGGCCATGTCCATCCTCATGTAAGAGAATGCCCTCATGTAAATGTCCAATGATAAGACCTTGACGCTTCCTCCCGTTGCGAAGTCTGATCCTTGGCTCATCACATACACCGGTGAGAATATCATGAATGCCCACACGGTGGCCATAATGCTTGCGTACAACAAAATGGGCCTCAGTATAGGAAGCGTAACGAAACGGGTTTGCTGCCACCAGTTGGAGCCATCTACGGCAGCGGCATCGTGGTATATGCTCGGAATCGACCGTAACCCAACTAGGAAGATGATCATCAAGTAACCGTTCATGCGCCATACGAACAAGATCATAATTGAGAATAGCGCCATGCTTCCCGTCAGCCATGCCACATGCGATAAACCAATAGTTTCCAGAAAGCGGTTGAGTAATCCGTTTGGACTGTAGATCCACTTCCAAACGATCGAGGCAGGAACAAGCGGGACCATATAGGGAAGGAAGTAGATCGCCTCTAGTATAGGAATCTTCCTCTTCCGGCTCTGGAGCAACATCGCAAGGCCAAGAGCAAAGAAGATGTTTACCGGAACAGTAACGGCTGCAAATAACACAGTGTTCTTCAGGCTAAGGATAAAATCGTTGCTTGCGAACAAGCGGCTATAGTTCCGTAACCCGATGTAGGTCTCCGTATGACGCAGCATATCGTAGTGATGAAAGCTGAGTCTGAAGGTCTCTGTAATCGGCCAGATCCTTACAACGATAAAGATCGCAAAGACTGGCAACAATAAGCTTGCAATAAAAAGGTACCTCTTACGCTGGGACTTGCCCACGGAAAACCTGTTCAGCACTGCATTTCCTCCTCACTGTATGGTTCCTGAGAACTCATCGACGGTGGGCCCGAACCACTGTCCGGGCCACACCGCAGACTTTCCAGCTTTCCTCCTCTTTTCAGGAATCGTTTGGTGCATACAGCCCGTTATCGTCTAGGATCATGTTGACCTGTTCATTAAACTGTTGGCATTTGGCTGCCAATTTCTCGGGATCGTTTGCCAACTGCTCCTGCGTGAACAGGGTGGCTAACCATTCCCCTGTCTTGATCCAAATCTCATTCCAGGGTACAATAGTTGGATAGAAGTAGGCACCGTATCCCTCAGGGAAGTCTTGCATAAACTGGTACATCGGTTGCTTCGCGTAGATATCGCTATAGTCAACATCACTGCGAACAGGGTTCCATCCTGCCTCCTCATACAGTCGAGAGGTGTTCTGTTTGTTGCTTATGAAGTGAATAAAATCCCAGGCTACGTCCTTATGAGAGGAGTTCTGGGCCACCATGAAGATCGAGTTCACACACAGGGTGCCCCAATAGTCCTGTCCTACGCACGGCGCAATGCCGTACTTGACGTCAGGTGCGTACTTTGCTAGATTGGCAATGACGAATCCCTCACGCTCAAACATGGCTGTTGTTTCGCGTGTGAAAGCATCGACGCCATGTTCGACTGCATAGCTATCAACCTTGAGATTGTATAGCAGATCTAAGTACAGCTGAACGGCCTTCTGAGTAGCCTCTGTGTCGAATCCGCCAGTGTATTTTCCCGGTGCTGTCTCGATGAGTGGGCTCCCACCGTACGGAGCAAGCGCTAGCATCCACCACTTCTCCGCGACTCCGTATCCGCCGCCGGATAGGCGCAGACTGATCCCACTGCGAATGACATTTCCATTTTTGTCGTACTGGACCAGCTTTTGAGCATAGTCCTTCAGCTCGTCCAGCGTTTTAGGAGGACCGGGTAGTCCAGCCTCTTCAAACATACTCTTGTTCCAATAAAGGTATTTCAGCCCAGCGACCGAGGGAGACCCAAGCAGATCACTGTTGATGTACACGCCTTGACGCATTAACTTGTACACGGATGTATTGACGAACTCCTTAACCCATGCCGGTGGTTCCGCAATCAGTCCAGCCTGCACATATGGTGCGATTGCGAAGGCAGTTTCCTCAATGATGTCACCAGATGTTCCGCTTGGGAGCGAGATGGTCAGCTTCTCCTCCAGGGCACGCGCCGGGAATATCCCGATGTTAATCTTGACGCCAGGATGCGCCGCCATATACTCCTCCGCAAATGTTTCAAATACGGCACCGCTTGTGCCGTAAGCTGTCCACAAGCTGATTTCTACATCTGCCGCAAAGCTGGCCCATGCACTACACAGCACCAGTAAGAGTGCTACAGTTGATACTAGACTCCAAACTGTCTTTCTTTGCATTGAATCCCTCCTTTCATTAATTATATACCCTTGACATTCACTTATTGGCATTGATTTCTTTGTTACCACCCCCCTTATTGATCTAGCGGAGTACATGCCTTGACTATGTGACGTTCTTGATTCCCACCTCGTCAACAATCCTGGCAGCCTGCTGCGCGATTTCATCAGGCAGCGTCTCAAATGGCGGACGTCCCACGCTGTGATCAATCACACCGACGAGACGCTCGAACTCCTTGCACAAGAGCCGCCCAGGCCGATTTGACCCAGGGTTTTGTTCCACAGCTGCATACCGCGGAACTTCTCGAATGACCACTCTCCCTATCGTAAGCTCCGCGACCGATTCAGACATTGTCCCAGGGACGTTCGCCACGGCTACGTTTTGTTCTGTCGCAGCCTTCAGGTCAATATTGTCATGACCAGTGCCGGCGGTGGAGATGCACTTCAACCCCTTCGCTGCTTCGAATACTGGTTCATCGCAGGTCACCGGGCCGACCACCAATGCATCGTATTTTCCGACGACCTCAACAAGATGATTATGGACGATGAACGGTTCGACGTCCACCGTGGCTAGTGATGATCCTAGTACATCCCCCATAGCCTCCACCCAAGGGACACCTACTAACACGCTGAATGGCTTATTCATTCTGCACTTCTCCTTTCCCCATTAAGACATCGCCTCACCAGATTCGCTTTCTGAGCGGTCCTTCTCCGCCCCTTGGGGCGTTCTGTTAACAATGCTTCTTGATACCTCGTCCGGCTTGCGGCGGGGTAGTTCATTACTCGCATTTCTGGTATCCTCCGCAGAATACCTGAACGCCCTCGCGATCTGGTCAGCTGTGTTACTAAGAAGGGGCAAGAATTGCTGTCTACAATCGGGGCTCTCTAGATTGCAATCAAGCCGCGCCAGGCTGACAGCAGCTATAACGTTTCCGCGATGTCCTTTGATTCCCATCGCAATACTTTTCTCATCAAACTGGGATTCTCCATTATTAAGCCCGTAGCCTCGCTCGGCTGTAGCTTGCAGTTCTACCCTAAGTTGCGGAACCGAAGAAATACTCCTCGCTGTACAAGGAACGAGATGTCCCTCCGTAATTAGGAGGTCAATATGTTGAGGTGGAAGAGCGCTGAGAAGCACTTTGCCGGTTGCAGTGCAATATGCGGGAACGTGAATTCCGATTTTTGCGTCCACATGGAGGTTCGCATTAGCTTCCACAACATCAATACATACAATCTCAGAGCCTTCGAGTACACACAAATGAACGGGCTTCCCAGTCTTAGTACTGAGGTCAATCAGATACGGATGCGCGACCGTATGAATTGGCATCCGTTGAAGCAGATAGTTTCCTAACTCTAAGATCTGTAATCCAAGCTGAAAGTGGGCATTCCCATCTTTCTTGACAAAACCGTGGTTCTTAAGGATTTTCAAGTATCTATAAACCGTGCTTTTATCTATGCCATACTTTAAGGCAAGCTCTCCAGAGGTAAGCCCATCTGGAGCGAGAGCCAAATCTGCCAATATCTCAAGACCTTTGCCTAGTACTCTCTCAGACATAATGGCAATATCCGCCTCTCCTGTCGCATTTTTCACCATTATACCATGACTTGCCTCACTTGTCAAGGGCCAGAGTTGTCTCATACAAGATGAGCATGAAGAGAAGTGGTGAATCTCGTGCGCGGTAAGCGTGGGATGATACTGGTATCGCGAGCACGTTGCCAACAGTCACATTGTCACTGGCCAGGTTAGTACCCCGGGTATGGTCGGCTAGGATCCCTGTCAAGATCACTTAGATATCTTCCATGTTGAGCAAACATCCAGGTGCAGATGGAGCGGGTACACATGAATGACATACAAGAGATCATCTACAGGCTACGTAAGGGGCGATTTATGGAAGTGATCCACCACGATACAGGTCATGCCAAGAAAAGAATCCGTAAGTACGCAAGCTGGTAGAACGGATGTTCCCGCGAATTGGGGCAGTGATAAGCGGCTAAGACCGCAGATGGATTAAGGTTTTTTGCGGCGTGAGGTCAGCTTCTTCATTAGTGGTCACAGTTACTCTTGTGCTGGGAAGCACCTCCGGTAAGGTCACCTGCGCTGCCTTAAGTAACTGCTGCAGGAACGGCCGTGGATGAGGGATCTGGTTACAGCTTACCTTCCCCTTGACCAACAGTTGTGTAGCACAGAGAGTATCAAGCTGCCTAATCCCCTCGTTGACCGTTACCTCCAGCTCTCTCCAACAACGGGCCAACTCAGCAACAATCAGGTAAGCAAGCATCACCACGAATACATGACCACGGGTGTGAGACACAGTCCGCACATGTACCGGCCTTACTTCTAGGCTAACCGTCTTGCTGGTACGAAACGCCCACTCCACCAGCGCTAGATCCTTGTAGCGTCTGTGAATCGTCTCCTTGCTCGCTACCTCCTTCCCAAGATCCGTCGTCAGTACATAGTACCCGTCCAGCTTCGCCTCTTCTGCTAACGCCGTTCTGTCTTCATCAAGCAAGATCACACGTCCATCCATTCTCTCACTCAACCATCCCGACAGCTTCAGCTGCTCGATCTTCTCGTGTACCCTTCTCTGTGCTACCTCAACGTGCGCCCGCGCATGCTCCGCTAGGTATTGGTTCTGTTCCTCGACTTTCTCCTTCACTACCCGTAGCTTCTCCTGACGTGTCTGCCTCACTTCCATTGTTCGTATCGGGTTGCGACGAAGAACGTAGCGAATCCCCTCGTTGGTCTCTACCTCCGCCAGTTGTTGATCAAACAGAGCCATCTGGATCACTCCGGTCTTCAGTAGCTTCCTGATCTGCGGTTTGGTGATCGCCGTGATGTAGTGGAATCCCGCTTTGTTTAGATCATCGATCTCATCAGACTTGATCATCCCCCGATCACCAACGAATGTTACCTTCTCGCTATCAAACCGCTGCACTACCTTTTCCATTTGTGCTCCAACCGTCTGCGGGTCTTTCGTGTTCCCCCTGAATACCTCGATCGACAGCGGTATCCCCGCCTCATCACACAGCAGACCAATCACAATCTGCCGTTTCCCTTTCTTCTTGTCCCGGTTGTAGCCGAAGGCACTAAGCTCGTTCTCTGTCCTTTCTAGATAGCTGCTCGTTACGTCATACAGGAATAACTGCTGCTTGCCCTCTTTTCGTTTCTCCCCCTCCCGTTTCTCGAACAGATGCTCCTCGATCTTCTCCTGGTTCTCTCGCAGCCAGTCCAGGTTACTGTACAGATCCTCTTCGTTGAACTTCGTTAGGTTCAGTACGTCACATGCAGCATGCGACTGCGCTAGGCGCACCGCGGACAATCGCGATCCTTGATCGATCACTCGTGCCAATACCTGCCACAACGCTAGCTTCCCAGCACGACTAGATCCCAGACCATCGACAATCCCCAAGCGCTTAGCGACAGAGAATACTGTCCACACTGCTCCCACTGACAATCCCTGTTCCAGGCGAAGATCGTCCTTGAGATTGACCAACTCTGCGAGATGGTGCTTGTGTCCGAGGGCTAAGTGAATCGCTGCGATCTCTTCTGGTGTGCAAGAGGAGAGATTAGCGATGGTGCGATGCTTGACCTTACCTTCTTCCCGGTATGACTCGCGTAATAGATGGCGGGTGTAGCTTTTACCAGTTGCTGTGCGCACCGTCGAAGTATCAACGTACATAGTGAGTACATTATACAGTATTTTCATGTTCGTGTCAAGACTTATGTAGCATATATTAGTGGCTACAATATATCACAAAACATCGAGAAACACCCTCCAGGAACCATCTCTTCACTTTGCCAGGGGGGAACATCCGGTAGAAGAGCATGGATTCCCTAAGGAGCGAAGGAGGCTTCCTGCTGTGAGTGGGATCGGCAAAGGTTCCCGGACCAGTTACTCCCGTTAAGCAGTTTGTAAGCACGGTGGAGCCGTACAAGGAGGTGGTCCAGACGGAAACTCACAGGAAGATGCATACCCTTGGCTTGAGCGCACATTACTGTCTTACAACTCCCTTCTTCTCAATACACCATATGCGTGTACTCTGGCAACTCTAACTCCTGCTTCTCATGGTCTTTCTGTACTCGTTGTAGGTTAACGGATCTCCATCCTCTTTCGTTCCAGCCTGGTCCACCGAGGCGACGAACAGCGTGTGCGTGCCAAGGTCGACGGTGAACTCCGGCAGTACCGTACACTCGTAGAACGCCTTTGCGTTTGGGAGGATCGGGATCCCTCCCTCGCTCTTTTCATAGGGAAAATCTGCGAATTTGTCGACATCTCGGCCGGACTGGAACCCAAAGCGACGCACTACATCCGGGCAGCTCGGGTCTTCACGGTCAAGGGCGTTCAGCACGAACTTTCCCGTCTCGGCGATCATCTCA
>Ga0307990_1002265_pt1 | contig 15482 bp, 4 predicted proteins | sample EllFjometagen129_FD_203168 | JGI IMG/M metagenome (GOLD analysis project Ga0307990, IMG submission 203168) | Marine microbial communities from Ellis Fjord, Antarctic Ocean - #129 | ecosystem: Environmental > Aquatic > Marine > Unclassified | place: Southern Ocean | collected 2014-10-08
TGCCGCTCCCGATGATTCTGGACCGCGGTTATGGGGTGGCGGTCTATGAAATGAATGACGTTGCTCCCGGCGGCGGGCAGGATCGGGAGGCTTGGAAAAGTAAATTGTATAAACAGTTTAACCTGACGGGACCGGATGCCTGGCAGAATAAGGGCGTATGGACCTTTGGCGGCCTGCGGGTTGTGGATTATCTAGCCACGGATCCAGACATCGAACGCATCGCTACGGCCGGGCAATCACGAGGCGGAACCCTCGCCATGTGGATTGCGGCCAATGATCAACGGATCTCTTATTGCATTGCTAACAATGCCGGGCATGGCGGGTTTGTGTTGTGGGCTTTTAAGGGCGTCGATGGAGATAAAACTTTCTGGCCGTGCAGGAATTATCAAGCGCACAAGAAAAATTGGCCGGACTGGGAGCTGGGAGTTGATGGAAATTTAATGATCAGTCTGATTGCCCCGCGATTATTCGCTGGCGGCACTGCAAACAGGGATAAGCCACGGGATTTTGAGAGTCAGTATTATTCGTTTGTTTATGCTCAAAGCGTTTGGAATCTATATGGTTTATTGGAAGAAATATGGACTCCGGATCAATTTTCAAAGGAAGCGGTCGTGCGTCAAAACGGTAATTTTCAATATCATGTTGCCGACCACAAACATGATCTCAAGGTATGGGACTGGACCCAATATCTGAATTTTGCTGATCAGAAGTGGAAAGCGACGAAATAATGAATAAGGTAAATATGATTAGGGAAAAACGAAGTGGATGTCGAGGGCTTTGGAAAGGGTTGGGGGCCGGTTTTGCGGTCTTTGTTTGTGTTTCGGCCTGTGCGCTGGCGGTTGAACCCCGGCCACCTAATATCGTGCTGATGCTGGCTGATGATCTCGGGTGGCATCAGCTCAGCAGTAATGGCAGTTTGTATTATGAGACGCCGAATATTGATCGCATTGCAACGGAAGGAATGCGATTCACGGATGCCTATGCGGCCTGTCCGGTTTGCTCGCCGACACGCGCCAGTATCATGACGGGAAAGTATCCGGCGCGGCTTCATTTAACCGACTATATCCCGGGGAAAGCTCCCCAAAACAAACCGCTTGTCACGCCGGACTGGGAAAAAGCGCTGTCCGTCGAAGAAGTGACGGTAGCGGAGATCCTGAAGGCGGCTGGATATGCCACTGGGCATTTTGGAAAGTGGCACTTGAGTGTGGATAAAAACTATCAGCCCGGTCGTGAAGGGGATCCCGGATCGCAGGGGTTTGATGATGTACTCACCACTCACAAACCTAGAGCGGGTCCGGAAAGCATTTATGCGGAGGACTGGCACCATGTGCGGGAGATTTCAGAGCGGTCGCTTGCCTTTATCGAAAAAAACAGAGAGAAGCCCTTCTTCTGTTATGTCAGCTACAACAGCATTCATTCTCCTGAAATGGAGAAGAAGGCGTTGATCCGGAAATATGCGTTGAAGCCCGGGACGAAGGAGGGGAAGTGGAATAATCCGAAGCAGGCGGCCATGCTGGAAACGATGGATAACAGCGTCGGCGTGCTGATGGAAAAACTGAAGGAGTTGAATCTGGAGGAAAACACGGTTTTGATTTTTTATTCGGATAATGGACAATCGGGACCCAAGGACGGGGCTCCATTCAGGGGGAGCAAAGGCGATTTGTATGAGGGAGGAGTTCGCGTGCCGCTGCTGGTCCGGTGGCCGGGCGTTGTTCAGCCGGGGTCGGTCTGTGATGAAGTGGTCATTAGTAATGATTTTTTCCCTACGTTCAACGAGCTCGCGGGAGGGTCTGCGGTGGCTGCCGATGTTGACGGCCTGAGCTTTTTGCCGCTGTTGAAAAATCCGGATGCCAATTTGAATCGTGATGCGGTGTTCTGGCATTTTCCACACTATCATGTTTCCGGGCTGGGGCCGCAGGGGGCGATACGCCGTGGCCGCTATAAGTTGATTGAATGGTTTGAAAAATCAGCCTATGGAGAGGCGGGTGCCTTTGAGCTCTACGACTTGGTCGATGATCCGGGTGAACAAAAAAACCTGGCCTCGTCGAGGCCCGAGGTAGCGGATAAAATGTACAAAGAGCTATTGCATTGGCGCGCGCAAGTTGGGGCGCAGATGATGCAGAAGAATGAGAAGAAGTAACCCAAAGAGTCCACAGGGGTTTAATTCCAATAAACGAGTTTGAGAGTCGTGATCTAGTGGGGTTACGCCATGAAGAGTGTATGTGAACTTTATTTTAGGAGGATGTATTCGATGAAGAGGATCTGTTTGTTATTGGCTATAATAGTTGCATCTTGCGGGGCGGAAGCGGCTCCGCGAAAAAATGTGCTGTTTGTTGTTTCGGATGATTTGAACTGCTATCTGGGCGCGTATGGCGATCCGTTGGCTAAGACACCCAATATGGATCGTTTGGCGGCGCAGGGGACGGTCTTTACTCAGGCCATGTGTCAATTTCCGGTGTGCGGGCCGAGCCGGGCATCGTTCATGACGGGGTTGCGTCCGAATACCACCGGGATTGTGGAAAATGGCCCGTCGGTGTTTAAGCAGAATCCCGGTGTGAAATCGATCCCTGCCATTTTTAAGAAGCAGGGCTATGTGACCGGCCGATGCGGAAAAGTCTATAACGCCGTTGATAATAGTGAGGCCACGGATTGGGATGTCATCATTGATATGCCATCGGATCGCAAGAAGGCTAAAATGGCCGAGGGCGAGGTTGTTGATGGAGGTCACGTGCATTGGCGTTCCGAGTGGCGGATGCCGGACTGGCCGGATGAAAAGCTGCCGGATGGAGCCAATGCTGCCAAGGTGGTCGAGTGGCTGGGGGAGCCGAAAGAAAAGCCCTTCTTTTTTGCGGTTGGGTTTAAAAAACCGCACCAGCCTTTGATGGCACCCAAAAAATATTTCGACATGCACGATAAGGCGGCGCTTGCGAAACGCTGGACGTGGTATAAAAATGAGACGTTGCCCGATATCGCTCTGAGCTTGACGGGCAAGAAGATTGAGTCTGCCATTACAGAAGATCAGCGGGCGGGCTACACCTGGGCCTATTATGCCACCATTTCGTATGTGGATGCGCAGCTTGGAAAGCTGCTGGATGCGTTGAAGCAAAACGGGTTGGCGGATGATACGATTGTGGTGTTGTTCGGGGATAATGGATTTCACCTGGGGGAACACCGTTCGTGGGGGAAAAATATGGTGTTTGAGCCTGCGGCGCGGGTTCCGCTGATTATTTCGGCTCCGGGCTCCCGCAAGGGACAGCGCTGCGACCAAGTGGTTGAGCTAGTTGATTTGTTTCCGACGCTGTTAGAACTGTGCGGTATGGATTCAATGCCGACGCTGGAAGGGCGCTCGTTGGTGCCGGCACTTCACGGGGAATATTTGACGAAAGCGGCAGGGTTCACTCAGGTGGCCTATGGCTGGTCGGTGCGTTCGGAACGCTGGCGGTTAATGAGTGTGGATCCCAAAAATCCTAAATTACTGCTGTATGATCTGAAAAATGATCCAAAAGAGCTGGTGAACCAAGCGGAGAATCCGGAGTGGGCGGCTGTGATTAAGGCGCTTCAGAGAGAGGCCCGGAGCGAAGGGCTCGAGTAACGGCCAATTGGCCGAAGCCGTCGTGCGGGCCTTGCGGGTTGTTTACAACCACACCTCCAAATCACTTAATCTGAAAGCCGGCGAGACGGCTACCCTCTGTTGTGAATTGCAGTTGGAGCGGTCCCGGTTATTTTTTCCAATATTTGATAGCCCCGACAAAAGTCTGTCACGGTTCTGCTGAAAGAGTTGACTTGTCCGCTGTAGCTTTAGCGTCGGCGGGAGCGGGTTAGCGGTCGCAGGGTTTCGGTGCGGACTCAAGCGTGCCCGGAGGTCCCGCTCCACCTTTGTTCATGCTGATGGAGAGTTAGGTGGAACCCGATCTCCGAGCGGGTTAGCGGTCGCAGGGTCTCGGTGCGGACTCAAGCGTGCCCGGAGGTCCCGCTCTACCTCGACTTTTGTCGGATCCCTTAATGTTTGGAAGATCGGTATGTAGAGTCGACGTTAGGTTTTCAAGGGGTGGAACAATTTTCTCGGGTTTTTTCAAAGGGCTGGAACCGGACTCTTTCTCCGTGCGTGTTGGTGGGGGAAAACGGTGTTGGGATTCTGTTACTTATTTTAAAACGCCGCACTAGGTGAATACAGGGTACTTGACTTTTTTGAATCGGGTATATTTGAATTGTTAATAATTTAAATGCGGATGGGGGTGGTTCGCGTCGCCATTAAATTGATGACCATCACGCAACCCTGTCGTTCGCATCCGGTTGAATTTCCAATAATTTTATCCCGCGGTGCCAACCCGGAGCAGGGCGCATAGACATAGCTAATGAAGGAAAGTGTAAACGTTGATGAGAAAATATGGATCAAGTCGATGTCGGTTCCTGAAGCGGTTGTGGATTGAATTGATTTTAATTCTCAGTACGTTTTCGGGGTTGGCTGCTGATTGGGAGATCGCAGACACACACTATCCGACGGATGATTCGGTTGTGGCCGGAATTATTATGGACTCTGGTCGCTTGCCGGCAGACCCGGCGAACACCGATTGTTCGGCATCGATCAATAATGCGATTAATCAGCTATATAATGATGGCGGCGGCACCCTGTTTTTCCCGGTCGGTACCTATTTATGCAGCAAGGTGATTACTTTGAAGGACAACGTCTTGCTGCGCGGGGATATGAGCAATGTGAACGGATCCGACCAAACGGTCGCGGGTACGGTATTTAAGTGTACATACAATGGTCAGTACGGCATCGACCGGGAATTCATCAGCATCTCAAACCGTTCGGGACTGAAAAATATTACGATCTGGTACCCCAACCAGAGTCTGGACAATGTGATTCCTTATTCGCCGACCCTCGGGGTGCGTCTTGATAAATCCGGGCAACCTATGCGCACCGAGGAAGCGATTATCCATAATGTGAATCTGGTTAACAGCTATGTCGGGCTTTCTGCTGCTGCAAATTTTGTGCGCGCAAATGTAATTGGTTTATATGGTTCGCCTCTTTATATCGGAATGAATCAGAAGGCCTCGTCCGATGTTCCCAGCTATATCGATATTCATTTTGCCGCCAAATTCTGGGCCTCATCCGGCCTTCCCGGGGCTCCCTCTCTCGCGGATCTGCAAACCTATCTGCTGGCCAACGCCACCGGAATGAAAGTTGGGGCTTCTGATAATGTGTTTGCTGTGAATTGGCAGGTAGAGGATTACAAGATCGGCTTCTATTTTCTGGATGAGGGGGAGGGAGACATCAACGGGACCCTGTATGGGTTTCATGCCTCCAATTGCGGCATTGCGATGAAGGCCGATGACACGGGGCCGACATTCGTTATCAACGGCTTTTTTCAGAGCATTGGAGATGCGGTTACAATCCATAATTCAGGAGCTTTGTTCTTTAATAATTGCGAGTTCCAATCCGGGAGTTCGTATGATGTCCAATATACGTGGACTGGTTCCACCCAACGCGATCTTCGCTTTCAGAATTGCACTTTTAATAAGCGGATACAGAGCGGGGGAACGCGATTCGGGGTAATCGATTCCACCTTCAATTATACGGACGGGCCGTCCATCATCCTTTCTTCCTGGCTTAAATCCGCAAGCATTACCGGGAACACCTATGCGTATTCAGGAAATCCGGTCAATTTAAACGGAGCAAAGGCGAGTCTGGTTTTCAATGATCCCTCCGTCACGTTCAGTGAAAAATGTCCAACCTTCGATATTCACGGTTACAACAAAGAGCGTAAACCTGCAGCCAATCATATGATTGTAGTGGGAACGGCGGGGTATGCCGTCACCGTGGACGGAACTACAGATACTTCTGCGGTAATTCAACGGGCGCTCAACGACGTGAAAACCCTGGGGGGCGGAGTGGTTTTTCTGCCTCCGTATGATGAAGCCGGGTATGCCATTCGGAATCCGTTGGCTGTGCCTGACGGTGTAGAATTACGCTCCTCGAGCGAGGGATACCATTCGTTTGGCAGTAACTCACAGATCCCCGGGGCTCTGCTTCAGATTTATCATGGGCGGGGGATAACCACTCCCACCATCATTCTGGGAGAAGGAAGTGGATTTAAAGGGTTTACCATTCACTATCCAGAACAGTTTTCGAACAGTCTCACACCGTATTCATATACCCTGCATTCGGAGGAGGACGATGTGTATATTCAGAATGTTCAATTTCTGAACTCCTATGATCAGATGTATCTGAATGGGTGTGATAATTATTTGATTGAAAACATTATCCTGACGTATATCCACTATGGAGTTTATGCGGAAAACTGCACAAACGGCCGTATTAATTTGATCAACTGCCGGGATGAATGGGAAGGCTCTGGATTCAGCACGCATAAAGGGACTGCGTTTAATAAAGATGTCCTGAAAACGGCGATCCTCATGACCTTCAAAAACTGTACGAACCAGGAGATTTTTCGTTCCTTTGCCCACCGAAGATTTATGCTGGTTGATTTTTATAACACATCTGCCCGGACCCTTTGCTGCAGCATGGAATCGTGTCAGGGCGCAATCCGGGTTAATGGCATTCCCGCCGCCGGCATTGAAATGGTTGGATCTTCCCTGCGAACAGACCGTGATGGCGGTGGCGATGTGATCATGTTTGACATTAATGCAGATCCGGGAGATGGAGACTTCAAGATGTTTACCTCTCTGTTAACCGGTCACCCCGATACCCTTTTGAAGGTGACGGATGCCAATGTGACGATTCAGAACTGCCAGTTCAGGTTAGAAAAAGACAAAGCCTCCACCTATGGTTTTGAAGTGGACGGAACCGCTCCGAATGTTGTTCGCGTCGAAAACTGCTCATTTTATAGCGGGCCAGTCGGCGTCAATGTGGCTCAGGGTAGCGGCAAACGGCTGGAGTTGGTCGGAAACACCTTTTATGACGGGTTTTCAAATCCAGATGCACCGGCTCCTCTTGAAACGGTTGATCCGGCGCTCCTGCTGAACTCCACCCGTCTGGCCCTCGTAGCTAACTTTGGACTCCCGGAAATAACCTGTCCCATGGACCTGAATAATAATCCAGGAAACCACGGAATCAAATTGCTGAGTACGCAGTATTCCCGCAAGCGATTCGGCAGCAGCACGAGTGGGATTTACTTCTATACACCGACCGATACAGATACCACGCTTGATTTTGAAGTCAGCCAGTATACGTTCACCCAGGGGGAAGAGCCGTCGGGCGCTGAGATTGATTTCTGCTACTACGACTTCAGCTCTGGAACCATTGTTGTTGAGTATCAGCTGCCAGGAAGCAGCCGTTGGATAACGGCAAAAACCTATAATGTGTCTGGCGGGAAAAGCATTAAGTTTGGAACCATTTCGGTGCCTGGAACCTTGTTCAAAAAAGGGACGCTTCTCCGTCTGAGAACGACCGGAACGCAATATTTTTCCTACATGAGCATTCGGGCGATAACCGGCATGGAGAAGGTTCCGTTTGCTATTTTTGATTACAATCAGACTCCCTATTTTACCTCCACCCCCATGACCGCTGCCCGGGAAGCAACTCCGTATTCCTATACGGCCGAAGTGCTTGATTCCAACGGCGATGAGTTGACGCTCCGTGGGATAACCGTTCCGACTTGGCTCCGTTTTAATGCCGCCAACGGCGTGTTGTCCGGAACTCCTTCCAGCAGTGATGTCGGCACTCATTCGGTGATTCTTCGCGTCGCCGACACCAATAGTTATTCAGACCAGAGTTTTACGGTTGCCGTCAACGCCGTCGGCAATGATGTCCCCGTCATCACCAGCCGCCCCGCCACCGCCGGTGCAGCGAATCAACTCTATTCCTATACGTTAACCGCCACGGATGTCGACGGCGACGAGCTCACGTTTATCGGAAAGATTGTCCCGGGGTGGCTGGATTTTGATGTCGATACCGGCGCACTGACCGGCACCCCGCTGACCGCTGGCGATTACTCCGTTGTGTTGAACGTCAGCGACGGCACGGTGACGGTTCCTCTGAGTTTTACCATCAATGTAGCGTCTCAAAATCTCATTTCAAACCCGTCGTTCGAAACCGGCAACAGTGCCGGTTGGGCATTTTCAACGCCTGACGCAACGTCCGTCATTACAAATACGGCGGCGGATGGAACCTACGCGGTGGCGCTTGCATTAACCACGGCCGGAACCGTTTCGCCGGTTCGTCAGGTGATCAGTGTGATGCCAAACACGGATTACATCTTTACGTACTGGGCTAATTTCTCAAGCTCTGTGCTGACCGGCTCTCTCACGGCGCGGCTCAATGTTGATGGCGTAAAGCTGAAGTCTACCACTCGTATGACGGATCCGACCGATGGCTGGGAGCAGAAGCAGATTCTGTTCAACAGCGGCGTCGCCACCTCGATTACACTCGATATTTATGCAGACTCCGGATTCACCGGCGTGGTGTTTATCGACAACTTCTCGTTGACCGCCGTCGCTCCTCCGCCTCCTAATAAGACATGGGTGTCCGTCAGCCTAAGTCCCGCCAATCAGACCTATAACGGCACCGCACGAATTATCACGGCGACGACCATTCCGTCGGGTAAAACCGTAGACATTACCTACAACGGATCGGCAACTGCCCCGATTAATGCCGGGATCTATACGGTGATCGGAATCGTTAACGAAGCGATGGTTCAGGGAGGAGCAACCGGTACGCTCACCGTTGCCATGGCCGACCAGACCCTCGACTTTCCAACCCTTGGAAGTCAGGAGACAACGAATGTCGTCACCTTGACTGCGACCGCATCGAGCGGATTAACGGTGACCCACTTCAGCGTAGCCAGTGGCCCGGCAGTTGTGAGCGGAAATTCGGTTTCTTTTACCAACAGCGGAACCGTTGTTTTAAGCGCACTGCAGGATGGGGACGGTAATTACAATGCGGCGCCTGTTGCTAACATCACCTTTGATGTGACCAAAGCGATTGCCGCGGTGAGTTTGGTTTCAACCAATCAGACGTATGACGGCAGTCTGCGAGTTGTCACGGCGACAACCGTTCCGGAAGGACAGGCCGTGGAGTTCACCTATGATAGTCTAGTTACTGCACCAACCCATGCGGGTAGCTATACTGTGGTAGGTGTTATAAACGAAGCGATGTATCAGGGGAGCGTGACCGGAACTCTGACGGTTGCCAAAGCAAATCAGACGATCAACTTCCCGGGTATCGGGCAGCAGGAAGTAACGAATACATTCAACCTGGTCGCCAGCTCAACGTCCACGTTTCCCGTCAATTTCTCCACATACATGGGTAACCCGGCAACGATAGCAGGAACCCGCATGAGTTTCGGTTGTGCAGGGGAGGCTCTGGTGCTGGCGGATCAGTCCGGTGACGGCAACTGGAATGCCGCGCCGACGGTGACGAATCTATTCAATCTGATCGGCGTGATTACTGACGTCACACCAGATAACGGAACGGTTTCCGGCGGAACCGAAGTCGTTATCGACGGTCTTTGGCTTGGTGATGGCGGCGACATTACCAATGTGATGTTTTGCGATATCACCGCGATAATCGTTTCGCAGAGCGTACACAGCGTGACTGTCACCACCGGCGTCGCCCCGCCGGCGGAAACCAACGGCCATGTCGTGGTGCAGTCTGTCGGGTTTGGAACCGTTGTGCTGACCAACGCATTCACCTACCGTCCAGTGCCGTTGGCGCCGACCGCGATTTCAGCGGTTGACATCACCGACTCGCAATTCACCGCGCGCTGGAAAAACAATGATGAGTTCACGACGCATTACTTCGTCGATGTCTCGGAAAGCACCAACTTCACGGCCTGCACCGGTAGCTATAGTAATTGGAATGTTGGCGCATCCACGGCCTGTTTGGTGGCCGATCTTGTTGACGGCGAGACCTATTACTATCGCGTACGCGCCGCTAATGAGCACGGCTCCAGTCTCGACTCGAACAGGATCGAAACCCCCGTCAGCACCAACACGCCGTATAGCGATTACGAGCTGACCAACACGGTTGTTAGTGCAGGTTCGGGTGATGTGATCGACCTGGAGAAGTTTTTCAGCGGAAGCGGGATGAGCTATGAGGTGGTTGCCAACAGCCATTCGAATTTGGTCACGGCAACGATTGTCGATACGGAACTGATGCTCGACTATGCAGCTGGTGCAAGCGGAACCGCATCCATCACCCTTCGCGTCACGGATCTTTCCAGTGGTTTCTGGGTCGAAAACACTATCACCGTTTCGGTTGCGCCGCCGCCGGGTCTCACGCGCGGCACCACCGCGTTTAACCCGCAAAACGGACTGTTCGAAGAAGGGATTACCGTGGTGAATAACTCGCCGACACTTACCGCACGGGCGATTACTCTTACGGTTACCAATCTGTCCGCCGGAGCGGAACTTTACAACGCCACCGGTATCGACCCTGACGGCCGTTCTGAAATCTTATGGGTCGGAACGCTTGGGGCAGGGGCCGGTATGGACTTCACCCTGCAGTACTACACCGCGCAGTACGGAACGGTTCCGACTGCGGATGTATTCGCTTCGCTCAGCATGGAAGAACCCGGAGAAACCGTTAGGGGTCGCCACCTCGCCCTCAGCGGCGAATATCGTAACATCAACAGCTCCTCCTCTTTCCTGATCGAGTTTCCCGCCACCCCGGGCAACACATACTATATCCAGTACACCGACGACCTTTCCAATCCTTGGAAAACCGTCCAGCCCGGCATCGTCGCTCCGGTCAATCGCGTGCAGTGGATCGACTCCGGCCCGCCCGGAACTGAAAGCGCCCCCGGCAATGCCGGAAACAGATTCTACCGTATTATTGAAGCTGACTAAGATAAGAAGACTCCTGTTATGAAAAAATTGATTACACTGCTCGCCGTTGTTTCCGTTCTCACCGCTCACGCTGAATTTGGCGTGAGCGGTGAAGCCACCTTTAACTATAAAGCGGACTTCCGCACCGTCGCACAGCCGCAGGGTCGTGCCAACGACCCCGGCGCTGCCGTTGCCGGAACAGACCACGTCTACGACGACGGGTACAGCCGTGTCGACGCTGCCGGAAACTGGGATCGAGGAACTGGCAACTCGCAAACAACCTACTGGGGTTACCAGAATATCTCGCAGGACAACGGCGGCAGTCTCACCATGAACAGCTCGCAGAACATTATCGATGCGCAGCAGAGTTCCGGACAGCAGAGCGAAGACCAGTCTGCTATTGAAATTTACTGGCAAGAAGACCTCACCCATAACGAGCGATGGAATATCGGCTTGCGCGCCGCGATTCGCTGGCAGCGCATTGAGTTCAATAACGCCGACGTCTATTCTACCACCATCGAAACCATCTCCGACACCTATCCCTACTCCGGTATTCTGCCCGGTGCGCCCTTCAACGGTAGCTATGGTGGCCCCAACTTCACGCTGCAAGATGCGCCGACCCGTATCATCACCACCGCCGCTGGCGCGATGATCCACTCCACACAGGAAATTGATGCCGACATTTTCGGATTAGATTTCGGGCCGACCCTCTCGTTCGATCTCACTGAAAAACTGCGATTTACCGGATCCCTCGGCGGAACTGTCGCCTGGATCGACAGCGAATTTAGCTATACGGATGGCGCGTTTGCACAGAACAGCAACAGCGAAAGCGACTGGTTGTTCGGCGCCTACGCCTCCGCCGACCTGAGTTACCTCATCGGCGAACGCTGGGGTATTTTTGGCGGTGCGGCTTATACCCGTCTCGAAGATTTCGACCAGCAGGTCGATGGCCGCAGTGCCGAACTGCAGTTCGGGGATTCCTACACCGTTCGCGCCGGATTCTTCTTCCGTTAAGAAGGATCCGCAAAACATTTTTTTGGAGGTACCAAAAGCACGTTCGCAATAGCTCAGCAGGTACGTCGGCATGTTGAAATAAGGTCCATTCTCGTCGATGTTTTGTCTGCTCGTGTTGACGCTCGTTTAGAGTGATTCTGACACAACGGGAAGCGTGCGGAGAAAGAGGAAGAGAATTAATGAATTGCGGGATACGGGCAGGTGAGGACATACACATGAAACGCATATATAATAGAATTAAGAAGTTAGTTTTTCTCAACGGGATGATTATCGCAGTGCCTCTGTTGAGCAGTGCGGTGGAGCCAATTCCATGGGCACCGATTAATGGGTATGTCATTAATCCGTTGCTTACGGAGGACGGGCGGACCATTACAACGCGTGATGAATGGGAAACCATTCGCCGTCCCGAACTGCTTGCGCTGGCTGAAACGGCTTTTGGGAAATCGCCAGCGGCCGATACGTATACGACGACACATCAAGTTACGAGCACCGCATCCCTGAATATCGGAGGGGTTAATACGATTCGTAAAACGGTAAAAACAACCGTAACCGGCCCCAACGGATCCTATAGTTGGGATATTAAGATCTGGTTGCCGGTCTCGACTGAGCCGGTTCCCGTTATCATGCTTAACGACCATCGCGGAACGAGCATGAATGACACTTATAACAGTACGTATTTCAGCAAGCAGCTGATGCTCTCGCGTGGATATGGCTGTGCTTTGTTTGATATGAATGATGTGGCTCCGGGTTCCGGGTTTGATGCGGCTGAGTCGAGAACCACGCTGTACACCAAGTTTAATCTGACGGGCTCCGGTGACTGGGGCTATATCCAGCTTTGCTCCTTTGGCGGTCTTCAATGTATTGATTACCTCTTTACCGATCCGGATATCGATGCGGGTCGTATCGGGGTGGCAGGGCATTCGCGAAGCGGCCATGTGGCCGAGCGGATGGCGGGCCTAGACCGGCGGATCACCTACTGTATGTCGAATGCGGCAACGGACTTATGGGCTTTTTCAGGGAAACCAGAACTGGATAAACAGAGCTGGGGCTGGGCGTCTTTTTGGTACTGTGGAAATTTTAATCAAACGGTGAGGGCAAACTGGCCGGAAACTCCACTTGCGGAAGATGGAAACACCGGCATCGCGCTGGTCGCGCCTAATTTGTTTGCACAGGGAACGCAGCGAAAAGACAAGGTCAACTATTTCTATGGTGAATATTATGCCTGTGTCGCGTCTCAGCCGGTGTGGAATTTGTACGGACTGCTCGAAGAGGTCTGGACGAATGAGCAGTTTCGTAAACCGAAAGATGAGGATGCGGTTCGAACCATTATTCGTAATAATGGAAACCTCCACTACCATGTGAACGACCGGACTCACGGAATGGACGCATGGAACTGGAAGCGGTATTTGGATTTTGCGGATGATAAGTGGGTCTCCATTCCGCCGAATGGAAACAAGGCACCCGTCTTTACCTCAGACCCGGATCGGTTTGTGGAGGTCAACTCGCCCTACACCTACACGGTCACGACCAGCGACGAAGAAGGGGATGCTGTAACACAGAGCGGCATTACCGTTCCCTCTTGGCTCAACTTTAATACAACTAACGCGGTGCTGAGCGGCACCCCGTCGAGCGATGATGTCGGGGACCATTCGGTGATTCTTCGCGCCGCCGATACCAACCGCTACTCAGATCAGAGCTTTACGGTTACCGTAAGCGCCGTCGGCAATGATGCCCCGGTCATCATCAGCAACCCCGTCGCTGCCGGTGCATTGAACCAACTCTATGTCTATACGGTGACCGCCCGGGATGACGACGGCGACGAGCTCACGTTTATCGGAACGACCCTCCCGGGGTGGCTGGATATGAATGCCGATACCGGCGTACTGACCGGCACCCCGCTGACCACCGGCGATTATCCCGTTGTGTTGAGCGTTAGCGACGGCACGGTGACGGTTCCTCAGAATTTTACCATCAACGTAGCGCTTCGGAATCTCGTTTTGAACCCGTCGTTCGAAACCGGCGACAGTACCGGGTGGGCGTTTACAACGCCTACCGCGACATCCGTCACCACCGATACGGCGGCGGATGGAACCTGCGCCGTGGCGCTTGCGTTAACCACGCCCGGAACCGTTTCGCCGGTTCGTCAGGTGATCGGCGTGGTGCCAAACACCGACTACACCCTTACCTATTGGGCCAACTTCCCAAGCTCTGTACTGACCGGCTCTCTCACGGCGCGGCTCAATGTTGATGGCGCAAAGCTGAAGTCTACCACCCGCCCGACGGATCCGACCGATGGCTGGGAGCAGAAGCAGATTCTGTTCAACAGCGGCGTCGCCACCTCGATTACACTCGATATTTACGCGGACTCCGGATTCGTCGGTGAGGTATTCATCGATAACTTCTCGCTGACCGTCACCGCGCCTCCATCACCTGACAAAACCTGGGTATCCGTCAGTCTAAGTCCCACCAACCAGATCTATAACGGTACTGCGCGTATTGTCACAGCAACAACTACTCCGGCCGGCCAGACGGTCGACATCACCTATAACGGATCGGCAACTGCCCCGACCCATGCCGGAACTTATACGATCATCGGAACGGTGAACGAAACGATTTATAAGGGAGGAACGACCGGCACACTCACCGTTGCCATGGCCGACCAGGCCCTCGATTTTCCAACCCTTGGAAACCAGACCGTTCTCGATACGGTTCATCTGGCCGCAACGGCTGCATCCGGTTTAGAGGTCAGTTTCTCCACCTCTGCACCGGGATCGATTTTGGATGGAACCGACCTGAGCTTTACCGCAGCCGGACGCGTTAGCGTTGAAGCCTCGCAGGCGGGAAATAACGATTGGAATCCGGCCGCCGTGACCCGCTCGTTTGATGTGGTCGGTGTGATTACCAATGTGAGCCCGGCCTCTGGAACCATCAATGGCGGAACGCTAATCGAAATTACCGGTTTCCATCTTGGAAACGGAACGAACATTACAACTGTGACGCTCTGTGATGTGGCGGCAAATGTGATTTCGCAAAGCATCCACAGCGTGACCATCTCCTCCGGTTCGACCAATTTTACAGAGAAAATTCTCGGCGATGTCGTTGTCGTTTCCGGATACGGTGCAGTCGTTCTAACCAATGCCTACACCTATCGTCCTGTCCCAGTCGTCCCGACCGCGATTTCAGCGGTCGATATTAACGACTCGCAATTTACCGCGCGCTGGGAAAATAATGACGATACCTCCACGCACTACTACCTCGATGTTTCGGAAAGCACCAACTTCACGGACTTCACCGGTATCTACAGCAATTGGAATGTCGGCAACGCGACCGCCGGGCTGGTTACCGGCCTAGTGGACGGAGTAACCTACTGGTACCGGGGTCGCGCTGCCAATCCGTATGGGTCCAGTCTCGACTCGAATGTTATCGAGATCCCCGTCAGCACCAACACGCCGTATAGCGAGTACGAGCTGACCAACACGGTTGTCAGTGCAGGGTCGAGTGATGTGATCGATCTGGAGAAGTTTTTCAGCGGAAGCGGGATGAGCTATGAGGTGGTTGCCAACAGCCATTCGAATCTGGTCACGGCAACGATTGTCGATACGGAACTGATGCTCGACTATGCAGCTGGTGCAAGCGGAACCGCATCCATCACCCTTCGCGTCACGGATCTTTCCAGT
>Ga0307990_1002267_pt1 | contig 15479 bp, 9 predicted proteins | sample EllFjometagen129_FD_203168 | JGI IMG/M metagenome (GOLD analysis project Ga0307990, IMG submission 203168) | Marine microbial communities from Ellis Fjord, Antarctic Ocean - #129 | ecosystem: Environmental > Aquatic > Marine > Unclassified | place: Southern Ocean | collected 2014-10-08
ATTGCCATTGGTTACCCAAGGTAAAACAGGTCTCCCACGGACCAGGAATCGGGTCTGGCGGCAGTTTTTGCTCCGGAGTCACCATCTCGCCACGGGTCACAAGACAGTTAGGAGCAATCTTGTGAACGTATTGAGCCAATTCGCCCTTATGCCCACCATCCAGAAACATCACGTCGATGTCGCCGTAGTTGGAGAATAGCTCATCCATATGCTTTTTGTTATAGGCAACCAACTCATCGTGATACTTAAGGCCGTCTTTTGCACCACGAGCGGGGATGTCACGTTCGTAATGAAAGGCAAAATCCTCGGGAGAATAATAATACCCAACCTTCAGGCCATGGCGACGGCAGGCGTCCACGTACTGACGGACGATATCCTTGCCGTAGAGCGTGTTCATGATGTTAAAATCCGTGGTCTTCGTATCCCACATGCAGAATCCGCTGTGGTGTTTGGTGGTCAGGACCATGTACTTCACCCCGGCCAGCTTGGCGATCTCCATCCATTTATCCGGGTCATATTCAGTTGGATTGAAGGTCTTTGGCAGTTCCTTGACATAGCGGTCCAGATAATCGCGTGAGGCATAGTCCATGGAATGGCTGATGACGGATCCAAGTTGGGAATCGAACGACCAGTGCACAAACATACCCAGTCCCCAATCCATGAACGTCTCTTCACGGGCAGGATCATTCTTCAGCTCTCCCGCCAATTCCGGCTTGCTAAACCGCTGTGCATTGCTAAAGGGAGCCATCAGCAGTACCGCCAACAAGCATGTTTTTCCAAGTGATTTGATCATATTCATTTTAAACTCCAGTTTACTTTTGTTCAATAATAGCCAAATCGTCCCAATAGCAAGTGCCCTTGAGTTTTTGCGAAGTGCCGATGCAGAGCGATAAGTGGCTGACGAAGGGGTTGGAACGCCGCTGCGCCGCTTGCAGCGACCCAACTAAAGCAATGGATAATGCAATCAACATGTGTTTCGTGTATTTCATAGCAGTTCTCATTGCCTTCCTTATAAAGTAAATCGTCTATTTCCCTGAGACGTTCCATTGCTCCCACTGCTTTGTCATCTGGCTGACTTTCTCCGGATATTGATCCGCTAGGTCATTCAGCTCGGTTGGATCCTCCGCAAGATTATACAGCTCCAATGGAACGTCCTCGGATCTTAGTTTCACCAGTTTCCAGTCACCAGAACGGACTGCTTTTGCAGTACTGTACTTCCAGCACAGGAACGGGCGTTGGGCCATCTCCTGCCCTTTTAAGACGGGTAGAAATGAAATCCCATCGGGTTTCAGGAGCGTCCTGCCGCGAATTTCGGAAGGATATGTTGCACCGGTGATCTCCATGAAGGTGGACACAAAATCGATTAAATGACCGACATAATCTGTAAAACTGCCGGGCTTTGTCACACCGGGCCAGCGGACAATCATTGGCCCCCGGATTCCGCCCTCATGGTTGGTTGCCTTAAACAACCGGAACGGCGTATTCGATGCATTGGCCCAGGACCGCCCCACCGCACGATAGCTTTCCACCGGTCCCGGCAGAATATCAGGCGTGGAGTTCGGCGGCTCCGAACAGGCACCATTATCCGAAAGAAAAATCACCATCGTATTCTCATCCTTCCCAATCTCTTTGAGCTTGGCCATCACCTTGCCGATCCCCTGATCCATCCGGTCGATCATGGCGGCATAAACCGCCATGATGTAGGCTTCCTCCTCCTGCTCTTCCTTCGATAGAGATGCCCAGGCCTTTACGTTTTCATTTCGAGGCGAAAGCTTGAAGGTTTCGTCGATGATCCCCATCTCCAGCATGCGCTGATAACGGGTTTGCCGAAGTTGATCCCAACCGCCTTTATACGTGTCGCGGTATTTGGCAATATCCTCGGGCCAGGCATGCATCGGATAATGCGGCGTAGTGTAGGCGAGATAGAGCACGAAGGGCTTGTCTTCATCCTTATACTCTTCGAGTCGGTCCACAGCGTAGTCCGTGAACGCATCCGTGGTATAGAAACCTTTATCTTCGGGCACATAGCCGCCTTCAATCAGCTTATCCTCAATCCCCCATTTTCTGGCTCTATCCCCCATCTGCTTCTTGCGCCCCGGCTTGCCCTCACCAGGCCGTGCTTCGATGCCGGGATTCCAGAAATTGCAGCAGCCATCAACGAGGCCATAATACCGATCAAAGCCATGATCGGTCGGCATGGGGGTCTGATGCCACTTGCCGGCCATCAACGTCCGATAACCGAGTGGCCGCAACACCTCCGCAAAGGTTGCCCCGACTCTCAGCCGGCCCTTATGGGAATATTGGCCGGTGAGCAGGGCCGCGCGGGATGGCCCGCATTTCGCGTCATTGTAGAAGTTGCGGAACCGAATGCCTTCATCCGCCAGCTTATCAATATTAGGCGTGGCAATCTCACCGCCGTAGCAGCCGATATCGGAATACCCCATGTCATCGGCCATGATAATCAGGATGTTGGGCTTCTTTTGCTCCACCTCAGCCGCGTTCAGATTTACAACTGCAGCGACCGAGAAAAACGCGACACATAGACATCGTTTTAAATAGTTCATCATCCGTTTCCTTCTCTACTTAGCCTTTGTGGCCATTTTTTTCTGATACGCGGGGTTTGTCTCAGGCATTGAGGCAATGGCCTTTTTAAATATCTCGCAAGCCTTCTTTTGTTGGTCCGTGAGTTGATCCAGCGGGAGCGGGTTGAGTTCTTCACGATCCTTGACGATATCGTAAAAAAGGCCATTTTTGTGGAGCTTATAGTTTTGATTATGCACCCATACTAGCTCTTCTTCGCCCAATTCATCGGGGATCCAGCTCCACGCTTTAGGCCAATAGTATTGGAAGATCCACTCTCGAGGGGTTCCGTCCTTCCCTTTGCACTGCGGCCAAAAACTACGCCCATCGAGCTCCACCGTTGGTAGTTCCGCGCCCCCAATCTCTGCTAAGGTAGGAAGCACATCGGTAAAATCGATCATGTCTGCACACCGCGCCCCTGCCGGGATGTTTTTTGGGCTGTGCACAATCAGCGGGGAGTGTGTTCCGCGGTCGTGCGGAACACCTTTTTTTCCATCTACTATTTTCCCAAAGGATTCATAGGTGAGAGCCCGGTTCGTTCCGTTATCACTACAAAAAAGAACCACGGTATTTTCATCGAGTCCATATTTCTTAAGCCCATCGATGACTCGACCCACACACGTATCCATGTATTTGATCATGTCCTCAAAATTTTTCTGAGAATCCTTCCGCTCGCGCTCTTCGCTATCAGGTGTGGTCTCAAAGGGACCATGAACCAGAAGCATCGGGTAGTAGACGAGGAACGGTCCTTCCTTATTTTTCTCCACAAATTCTAGAATCGATTTCACACAGAGGTCTGGACCGTAGTCCTCTTTTCCGAAGACCACATGTTTTCCGTTTACATCAAAATTCGGTTCCCAGTATCGACTCCCTCGCCCTAACGCTGTGTTCCAAAGGAACCATGAATCAAAACCAGCCTCACTCGTTGCGGTGCCGTCCTTGCCATCAAGCTGCCATTTACCGGCCACATGCGTTTTGTAACCCGCCTTCCGGAGCATGTGTGCAAACGTGACCTCCGTAGACAGCAGCGAGCCAAATCCTATGTAGTTACGGATCCCGCTACGCCCCGTCATAAGTTTTACGCGACTAGGCGTACACTTTGGACAAGAATACGCATATGTAAACGTGATGCCTTCTTTCGCCAATTGGTCGAGCCGTGGCGTCCAGGACTCACGCGCACCATAGGCACCGAAGTTGTTATCATAGGCGATATCATCTGCCATAATCAGGATGATATTCGGGCGGCTCTTTTGCTTTTCTTCTGTAAGATTGATTCCAAGCTCCCTCACCCATTCCCGGCATTCAGGATACCAATCAACATCCTTCAAACCGTGCCCGCCTTTTTCATATAGTTTGAGCTGAGTGGGTGTTCCCGTCGCTTTCAGCGCTTTTTCATACGCAATCCCACCCGTTGAAAATTTGTCGTCTTTTCCATAGACCAAAAAAGTAGGGGCGACTCTGTTTTTCATGTGGAACTCTTCTGCCAGTCCTGGCCCCGCCTTCCCCTCCAGCAAATACGCGGCCCATGTCAGGATGACGAATGCAGGCTCACAACTTTCCTGATCGGCCTCATCTATGGGTTCATAAGCAGGTGTCGTGTAATCCTGACTGAGCCTGGCAACTAAATGTCCGCCGGCAGAACTCCCGAGAACACCGAGCTGTTCCGGGTTAATATTCCATTTTTTGGCGTTGTACCGAACAACCCGCATGGCACGCTGCACATCCCTTAACGCAGCTTCGCGATCATCCGGAACGGTATACTTGAGCATAAACACAGTGATGCCACAATCGTTCAACCATTCGATAATCTGCGGCTGGGGCGTCAAGTGTTTGTATGCTCCCCCCGGACAGTAGATAACCGCAAGAGTCGGCTTGGCGCGCTGAATCTGATAAACAACCAAATGGGGATCTTTGACATTTTCATACCGGATTTTGCCCCTGTTGGTTACCTCCTCTTTGAGCCGGTTCTGCTCCCCCCCGACCTGCTCAATCGGCCACAGCCGAATCACTGGATGGTCTCCAGCAATTGGATCTTCCACGGCATTCTCTTGCGTCTGAGCGGTTGCTGCAAGTAATAAGGCAACTGCAACCAATGCTAAGGTGACTAAATAACTTTTGTGATTCATAATCTATTATTTCCTATATACTTCTATTTAATATCAATTAAAATTTCCTGTTTTTTGGTTACTTCTTAGACTTCAAAACGCCAAGCTCTGGCGAAACAGGTTCAAATAATAATTATCCGACGAAGCAACAGACAATGAACCTTAATTTTCATCGTTCTTACTTTTCCCCGCTTTTCCAGAGCACAATACTGTCAACATCGTTCTTCGAATCTGTTCCCGTCGTGCTGCGACCAGCCATGACATCAGTCTCCAGCAGCTTGAGCAAACGCTCGACCACTTCAGGATGCAATTCGTAAAGGTTCGTGGTTTCGCCCGGATCTTTCTCCATGTCATAAAGCTGTGCAACCGGAGCCCCGGCTTCCTTCGCTTCCTTTTCGTTCGGCGCGGTCCAGCCGCCTGAACCTCTGGCCAGGAGCAGTTTCCATTTCCCCTGACGATAGGCGAAATACCCGCCGATAGAATGGTGAATTACACCGTTACGCGTAGACTCGATCGGCTTGCCGCTCAGTGCCGGCAGGAAGCTCACGCTGTCTTCGCCTGCGGCTTTGGGAATTTGTGCTCCCGACAAATGGGCGGCCGTGGCCATCAGGTCTGTCAGGCAGATCGTCTGATCGCTTTGGCTGCCGGCCTTGATTCTATCCGGCCAGCGAAGAATGAACGGAATGCGGTGGCCACCGTCCCAGAGGTCGGATTTATAACCACGATACTGTGCGCTAGGATAATGCCCCTTCGACTCCAAAATATCTGCTCCAGACGAAGTCGCCGAGCAACCGTTATCGCTAGTGACCACGACGAGAGTATTCTCGCCAAACCCAGAGGCATCTATAGCGTCAACAATTTCACCGATCACATGGTCCGTCTGCATGACGAAGTCGCCATAGGCCCCCATTGCGCTTTTCCCCTGCCACTCCGGAGCAACCGAAATCGGCGAGTGAGGCGATGTCAGGGCAATATAGGCAAAGAACGGTTTGTCCGCTTTCTGCTTCAATATATATTCTACTGTTTTACGCCCTATCTCCGGAAGCACGTCTACGGCCTCAAAATCGGCATGGGCAAGTCCCTCACGGTTTTTCCAAAAGTTCTTCCGAACAGTGCATTCTCCAACGAACCGGTCGTTTTCGATGTAAATATAGGGATGCATATCCAGCGATGCAGAGATGCCATAAAAATAGTCGAAGCCATGATGGACCGGACTGTCACTGATCACACCCTTCCAATCCACATTGGAACCGTTTCCTTTAGCCGTTTTTCCATCGGTCGTTGGCATGGAGAGTCCGAGGTGCCATTTTCCAATTGCGGCCGTGTTGTAGCCCTGCTCTTTCAGTAAACCGGCCACCGTCAAACGGTCTTTGGCAATCAACGGCTCACTATAGCCCGTAAGAACATGCTTTTGCAGACGGGTTCGCCAGTTGTATCGCCCGGTCAAAATGCCATAGCGAGTCGGCGTGCAGACCGACGAGCTGGAGTGCGCATCGGTAAACACCATGCCCTGCGCCGCCAGCTGATCCATGTGCGGCGTCTCGATTTTACCCCGCTCCGGATTCAGGCACTGGACATCGCCATAACCGAGATCATCCGCAAGGATGTAGATAATATTTGGCTGTTTTGCAATGCAAACATCCTTTGCCGAAAGCACGGAAGGACACCCGAGCAAGATAAAAGCCACGATGATAGCTGCCACTTTGTTTACATTGCTAGTCTTTTTCATTGGGCAAATTTTTCCTTTATACGATCACTCAATCGCGCTAACTGCAAACAACCTTGCACACCTCTCATTGGTCACTGATGTGCGAAGAATAATCATCCAGGCGCCCCATTTTTGAGACGTCCAGCGGTTCGATACCCAAAGCCAGTGCCGGGCTCCCGGGCCGAAAACTAAAATCTCCCTTCTCCGGATCGTTAAACATCGGGTCCGCGAACACACTCGCTTGTTCTTTACCGGGGTGTAGGCCCCCATTTCTCATTTTAGTGAAGTGAGCTTTTAACCAGTCGGGCTTTGTCGGATGAAAATAAAGGTTGAAATCCATGTCACAGTCCTCGACAAACGCCTTATTAGTCTTTTTTACCCCATACGGTTTTTTATTATCATCAGGGTGGGAGACTATGATGTTTTTGCGGACCACCGCCCCCGTAACAGCGTTCCACGCCAACATGATACGGTGCCAGAAGGGGTTGGGACTGGCCTCGTATATGATGTTATTGGTAATGTAATTCTTGCCTTTTATGAGAATAGTAGAGCCCTTGGCATAATTTCTGAACAGGACATTCCCGTGAAAGGTAGTCTCGTGCTGGTCGTTATCGCAGCGCAAATTCTGGAGCGGGGTAATTGAATCATTGTTATGAATGTAATTGTACCTGACTATATTGCCGGTGCCGGCGCCTGAAATATAGATGACATTTCCGTCGGCCAAAAGCTGCACGGCGTGGGTGAGTTCATTATATTCCACCAGGTTATGTCTGGCATGTATGTACTTTTCCCGGCTCGACCATCCTGCATAGTGTTCGCCACCTTGGTATGATCCTTTGGGTATCTCCGCATGGCGGATAGTCCGCCCCCCTTCTGAATTTAGACCGCGGCCCGGGGAAACTCTGCCGGTAATCAGGACTAAACTGTAGTTACCGTGATGGATATGATTATTTTTAATCAGGTTATGACCACTCTGCCAAGCCCAGACACCAGGAGAGTGCCACGTTATCTCGCTGAAATGGTGGATATGATTGTTGATTATGCTATTGTGCTTATTGACATCTTTGGTGCCGGGACCGTATCCCAACAGCAAAACTCCCGCTTCTCCCAGATTTGCGAATTCGCTGTCGATCACCTGGTTCCTCTGGGCATGGAGATCAAAGCGTACCCCAGAACCTCCCCCGTACACAAACCGGCATTGAATGACCCGGCAATCTTCCGCTCCTCGGAAACGCACCATGGCCGTGGGACGGTCGAACATGTCCCAGTCATGCTGCATGCCCCATCCTCTTCTTTGTTCATATTCCCACCAGGCCTTGCGGTCTGCATGGGTAAAGGTAAGACCGCGAAAAGCAATCCCTCTTACCGGCACATCGGTAGGACCGTCATAATCTATTTTTCCTTCGACTCGGATCAGTTCCTCGATGCTGGGTGCCAGTATTCCCCTGGGAGCACCACCTCGCGCAGGGTCTCTGGGCCACAAGTAGATCTTTCGTGTTTGGGTGTTCACCACCCATTCCCCGGGCTTATCCAAATGATCCAGTACATTTTCTACCCAAACCTGACCGGGATAAGGTTGTGCAATCAAGCCGGCCAACGCACTCATGGTATAGGTTGCAGCTTGAGCTGTTGTGGCCACATTGGTGTTGGTATTGACAGACTTAAGGGTGAGCAGGTTGGCAACCCAGGGTTTATTAGGTCTGACGATAACTTCAACATCTTCTAAATTGCTCCAGTTTCTTAATCTGCCTTCTGGGAAATGAAGCTCAGTTGCGGTTCCCTTAGAAGTATAATTAAATCCCTCATCGTCCCTGGCACGCTGAAGCCGGCCCTGGTCATCAAAAAGGGTGTGAAACCGGTCCATGCCTTCAGGCATGTCAGCCACCCATACTTTGCCCGCTACCACAGAGGGAAGTTCGGCCGGTGCAGACTCAAGCAACTTCCATCCTGTAACAGGTATCCCTGCGCTGACCACAGGCGTTTCACCTGAATACGCCGCAAAGGTTAAATAGGGGCGTGAAAGTGCATCTCCTGCTCCCGCTTCGCTTGAATGTTCCCTCTGACTGCTACTCGGATCACCGTCAGACACTCCCAGCACAAGTGTTGAGTCTAATTGGTGCCTGCCCTCTCTCAAATAAGCCACTACTGGACCAGAACCGCCTGAATTGCGCCAGTTCCTGATAGAAGTCACGGCTCCATGCAGAGTTTTATACGGATGGTCTATGCTTCCGTTAGCCTCATCATTTCCCTGCGGCGACACATAATACTCCGCAGAAATAGCGGTTAATGGGGTGATCATAAACATAGCAAGTATAATTCTCTTAAGCATGCTGTTCCCTTTCAACTGTTTAATTGATTTTAGAAACTGCCTATTGAACCCGCTAATTGTTTGCAGGCCTGATCCACATGCAGTGTCCGCCGCCCGGCGCAATGCGGGTGGAGATGGTATCACCCTGCTTTACTTTTATTTGGCGGACCTGGTAGAGTTCACGCTGGGTCTCGACCGGCTTGAAAGGAATCTTCTTCTTGACGGCATCCCTCCTGTTCCAGCCACCGGGAAACTGATAATCACTCTCGGCCGTATCTTCGTACAGTGTCACTGCATACATGACACCCGGCTTAAGGAAATCGAGCTTCAACTCCAGTTCCCGTCCTGCTTCGTTGGCCAATGCCGCCACCAGCCAGGTATCACCCGTGCGACGGGCCATGGTGATGTGTTCACCGATTTTCATCTCCAGCACCTTCGTCTCGTCATAGGTCATGGGGAGCTGCTCGATGAATTCGAAGAGGTCCAGCTTGCGTTTGTAGGCATCCGGCATATCGGGCAGCGTCAGAATGCCGCTGGGGAAGACCAGACACTGGGCCACCTGAGAGACGACCGTGCTGGGGATCTGTTTGTGAACTTTGGCACGTTCAATGGATTGGTCCATGTCGAACAGACCGCAACTGCGATCCACGGGTCCTGCTAAATTGTGCACGACCGGAAAGACACAGAGCTCTGTGGGCGTGGCGGGTAGACGGTTCGCCGCATCCAACATACTATTGACATACTCGCGAGACATGTAATGCGGGTAGCTGCGATTGATACCAGTCGGCTTCATCGGCTCATGCAGATTGTACATGATTTGATATTGGGCACACTTCTCGAGGACCTTCACGCTGAATGCAATCTTAGCCTGACTCCCGCCTCCAAGGAATCCGTGTTTGATCCCCTTAATACCCCACCGCTGATATTGGGCAAATGTGCGATCCAGATCGAAGTTCTGCAGGGCCTTATTATTGATATAGAGCCAGATGCCTACGCCCTTCTCTTTCGCGTAGCTGGTGATTTTGGGCATGTCGACGTTGTGTTCATAGGTGACGGGATCGGATTTCACATCGCGTTCGGGCCCATACCACTCTGCATCGATGAGGACATAAGCTAAGTCATGCTCGTGGGCAAAATCGATATAACGAATATAGCTCTCCGTATTGATGCCATATTTAAATCCATCGTCAGCGATTCCTCCATGGCAACGCCAGTCCCACAGACTGACACCGGGCTTGATCCAACGGCTATCGGCCAGTTTGTTCGGCTCATTCAAATTGAGTATGAGCGAGGACTCGATCAGACCACCGGGTCTGGAGGCAATCTGAATGGTTCGCCAAGCGCTGACCGTGCCGGTTCCCTGCTTGCAAGCAGATGAATACGTGAGTGTCCGCTTGTCATTTGCGAGCGTAAGGTTCGCATCTGAGGAATTGACAACCGCAGCTTCGTGCAAAGAGATAAAGCAATCCTCCGAAAGCTGGACGGTGAACGGTGTGCGGCAGGCTTTTTTGAGCTGCTCGAAGGGGACATTGCTCGATAAGCCGGTCGAAGATCTGGCATACCAGGCAATCGGTTTTTCTGAGATGACCGATACAGCCGAAAATTCCTGTTTAAAGTTCGCTTCCTTCAGGTGCTTTTGCTCCGGGAAAACATAACGGAATGCGATGCCATCGTTATATGCTCGGAGGATCACTTGCATGGTACGCTTAGGCGCGTCGACCTCAGTGATATCCAAGGTCAGTTCGTTGTAATGGTTACGATAGGCGCTGAATTGCCCCCAGACCGGTTTCCATGTTTGATCGTGGGAACGGATCTCTGAATCAGATACCGTAAGCGCCCTCGAAAAGGCACCACCGCTCAGTTCAACTCCCAAACGGGATTGTGCAATGATGGGCTTTCGGTTGAACTCTACAGAATAAGCAACCTGCCCCTTTTCCGCATAAGTGCGCAGCAGGATACGTTTATCCGGCGAATGGATCTCTGAAGCTGCCGTTCCCACAGACGGCAACACCGAAGCAAAGACAAGAAGAGCGATGGATAGAATCTTTTTCAGGGTTGTTGCGGGACTATCCATTTGAAGTATCCTTTTCATCTCTTTCTCCCAGCTCTGTCTTTTTTCGGCCGATAGCCATCCAGCAATGCTTCCATCTCCTGCACCACTTCGGGATATTCGTTATAAAGGTTCTTCGTTTGGTTAACGTCGACTTCGAGGTCGTAGAGCTGGGCGGGCGCTGCGCTCTTCTTGAACTTCCCCTTCTCGAAATCGCTATTGACGCCACCGACCAACGCAACTGCTGCAGGACCACCCCACGCATGATGACTTGGCTTTGAGCCCTTGAATCCGCCACTGCCGCGTGCGGGAATGTACATCCACTTTCCTTTACGGATGGATAAATGCTGCTCGCTCCTTGCGGATAAAAGTAGTTCTTTGCGAATCGGGCCGTCGGGCTTGTCTACCAAGGCCGGCAAAACATTGACAGAGTCTTTGCCTGCTAGGGTCTCCGGGTTCTGTCCCGTGAGCGCCATACAGGTGGCCAGCATGTCGACGTGACAGATCAGTTGATCGGACTGGGTGCCGGCATCAATCTTTCCGGGCCACTTCGCAATGAACGGCACGCGGTGTCCCCCTTCCCAGACGCCGAATTTAAAGCCCAGCAGATCGCCGTTTATTTTGTGTCCGGCCTTCACGGCATTGCGACCGCCCAGATTCATCATGGCTCCGTTATCACTGGTGAAGATCACCAGCGTATTTTCACTCAAGCCCTGCTTCTCAAGGCATTGGGTCACTTCACCGACTATCCAGTCCAACTCTTGAATGAAATCGCCATAGAGTTCCGCGTCACTCTTGCCCTGGAATCGCTTCCCGGGCGTGAAGGGGTGGTGAATATGAGTGGTGGCCAGGTAGAGAAAGAACGGCTTCTGCTTGTTGTCCGAGATCCAGTCGACGGCCTTCTCCGCCAAGACCGTCCCCACGGTATAGTCATTGTATTTCTTGTGAGCCTCCACTGCCCCTTTGAACATATTGGCAGTGCGTTGGGATGCCTCGGGGGGAATCGGTGTGATTGGTGTCGTCGCTTCTTTAGGCTTCCTGCCGAGATAAACCAGCGGATCGGCGGGATCGCCGCCTACAATCCGATCGTTCTCCACATAGACGAAGGGCGGAGCACTGTTGACCACAGGAATACCATAGTAGTAATCAAAACCAAGATCCTGCGGTCCGGGACGCAGGGGTTCTTGCCAGTCATTCTTTCCCTCCCCAAATCCCAGGTGCCACTTGCCCAGTACCGCTGTGGCGTAGCCTTTACGCTTGAAGACATCGGCAAGGGTAAGCTTATCCGTGTCAATAATGAGCCCGGAGGTCACTGGTGCGGGCCCCCACACCCCTTTGCCGCCGTTAGCCAGGGCAGGATATTCCCCTGTGAGAAGCGCATAGCGTGACGGCGTGCAAACCGCCGAGGCCGAATGCGCATCGGTAAACCGGCGGCCTTCGGCTGCAAGCTTATCGATATGCGGCGTTGCAACCTGGGTCGCGCCATAACAGCCGAGATCGCCATAGCCCAGGTCATCAGCGAAGATCAGGACGACATTCGGAGACGATTTGACTTTTTCTTCGACAGACGTTGTACCCTTTTCTGACGCCGTTGCGGAATCGACACCCTCCGGCAGCGGCGGTATCGACAAAACCCCTTCGGGATCGGGTTGGCGGTTGGAGGTCGTCGCGGCATCGCCGTACCAATAGACTCCGACACCGTAGCCCATATCGCAATTCTTCCAGGCCCAAACCTCCATATCAAGCTTCAACAAGCTTCTAAAGGGCATGGTATCCAGCGAGCGACTACGGGTCTCCACACTATAGCCGAGCGTGTTGCCCTCACCCTCTACGGTCTTGCGGTTCAGTTTATTGTATTTATAGGCGTGCGGCTGGGCATGGAAAGGATGCTCATAAAAGTCGGTGCTTTGTCCTCCCCATGAATAGGCATAGTAGTCCTCGGTTCCGGTGCCGAAGATCGAGGGGAAGTCCTCTCCATCGACCCAAATTTTCTCGTCGCCTTCGCCCCACCATACCTTGGTCGGGTTCATGATTGTCAGGGTATCGCCGACATAGACACCGCGTCCCTTGAGCGTGACATAATTCCAGTCGGAATAAGGACGCGTCGCGACCGGATACTGTCCGCGCCAACCGGCGTGGAAATACATGGACCGCTCATCCCAGGCCCAATCCCCAGTTTTGACTTCCAACTCAGCGTCCACCGGTGCGCCACTGAGGTTCAGCAGCGAGACCTTGCCGGTTTTTTGATACGGCATCACCCAACGGCAGCTCATCGTCCCGTCTTCGGCCACCGTGCGATACCAACCCTGCACCGGGTTTAAACCGATCCCTGAGCCGAAGAAATCTCCAATCGGGCACCAGACCGTTTCCTTACCGTCAAACTCCATCTTGAGCACGACCTGACGCGTGACATTCCGGTCCTCATAGCTGCCCAGTTTCACCGTAAGTTCCCGCACAGATACCACACCTGCCGGCAGCTCAAGGGTTTTTTCTTTCCGGCTGCCCAGAGTCGCGCTGAAGCGGAGCGGCTCACCTGCACCGGTGGCAGTAGGGTTCAGCAGCCTCTGGCCCGTCTTTTCCGTCAACCCCTTGGCGGTCTCAAAATCCTGCATGGTGAAGGTTTTCACCGGCGTGCCTTCGTCGTATTCACGGAAGGTGAAGATAAAAAAGAACGGCCTTTGGTCCGTCGTCACCTTGCAGCTCTTGGCGTAGGGAATCGGGAAGAAGTTGACCGCTGAACGCAGGGACGGGTGGGCAAAGGGATACGGGATCACCCCGCTACCATCAAACATGCCCAGCATATTGCCTTCCAGCACGGGCTCCTCGGAGCCGTCGAGGTAGATGCGCATGTTGATTTTCGTGTCTCCGTTTTTTGGATTATGCCAGGGCATCCAGCTGCGCACGATCGCCCCCGGCCCCTGGTGATCCATCAATACCCATTCCTGCTTGCCGTGGTTCTCCTCGATTCGGATGAAGTTGCGTGCGTTCGGATTTTTATTGTTATCCTGGTTCTTGAACCAGCCCTTCGGATCCTCCGGAGTCTTGGAGGCCCGATTATAACTGCTGTGTTGTTTCAGCCGGAAATCCAACTCGGGATAACGCGCCACAGCATCTTGATCGACCATCTCCCTTAAAAGTGATTCAATGCTTACCGGTTCATCAGCCTGAGCAGCATTGTTCAACAATCCTGAACAGATTAGACATATGAATAGAAGCCATCCCAAGTTTTCTCGTAATTTCATAATTTCTCCGATTTATTCGGGTTTCTAACGTTTTCTTTCCTGTTCGCGCGGCGTCGGTGCATGAATCAAACATAAAATACAATGCCCTCACTAACCACAAATTCAACTAACCTGGCATGATACGGGTCTACCTATCTCAAGCATCCTAATTAAAAATTGAACAACCAAGCAAGGTTTCCCGTTTCTGAGCTTCATCATGCTTGGATCTCAGTCGCCCTCCGATGATCTGCTTGAAGCGATATAAAGTGTTCTCAACATGACTCTGCAAATAGTATCCTGATTGACGACGCCAATCGGATCTATAAAATAATCTCATTTTGATTCCTTCTAGCAGAGTAAACAGGGGCTTTCCAGATAAGAGTTTAGTAACCCTTGATAGTCATTTTCAATTCCGAGGGGTCACGCTATATTCCTGCCCTTTCTCTGTGCTGAATACCATTAAATCAGATTCCTCGAAAGCAGTCTTAACCAGGAATCCTTTCTGGTTCTTGACGTGAAGCGGACTCTTTGCGCGGACTCTGCATGGTCTACCCAAGTCTGAGCGGATGGCGGCTGTTTCTAGTTTGCCATTTTCCCACTTGATATCAACTTCAAAACCACCTCTGGCTCTTAAGCCTGTTACCGACCCTGTCGGCCATGCGTTGGGAAGTGCAGGGAGCAGTCTTATCTGGTTGTTATGACTACCATACACCAGGGACCAAAGCGATGCTGCTTTGGATTCATTCACACGGGTTTCGGCTGAGCCGCCCTTGGTAAAGACCGCCGTAGAGGCCGCAAACTTGAGACGCTCAATGAATTCACCTTCAAAGCCCATGCGGTTCTTCGAGGCCCATCCGCGCACGGCACAGTGATTGTCAGGCACTCGGAACAGGGCGAGTTCAGCAGAAATGGCTCCTGGACGGTCAGCACTAAGATGTATCGCAATCACAGCATCCGCAAAGGACACAAAGGCTTCCCGGGTATAGCGGACTCCCTCGTGCTGATAGCTTACCGTGGCCACACCGGAAGCGACATCCAGAGATCGTTTATAGTTTGTCACCGGATGGTTCCTGTGCACTTAATGGCTGCTGAAGCAGGAGGCCAATCAAGACTACGGCTCCTGTAATAAAATAATGTTTATTCATTGTTTCCCTTTCACTTCATGGGTTCAGATCGAAACTTGAAATTCTCAGACCGACTGTGACTCGCCTTCATCAGGTCCAGCATCTCTTCCGCAATCTCGGGATAGTGTTTGGCCACGTCACTCGTTTCAGAGATATCTTCTTCAAGGTTGTAGAGTTCAATGGGTGAACCGGGATAGTCTTTGTGCAGGTTTAAGCGAACCGCTTTCCACTTTCCTCTACGAACCGCCTGTTTGCCACCCTGCTCGTAAAATTCCCAGTAAAGGCGACTGTGTTCTTTCTGTTTTTTCTCCAGCAGTTCAGGGAGAAATGAAATACCATCAATGCCTTGCGGGATCTCCTGGTTGGCAAGATCAGCCAGAGTG
>Ga0307990_1002269_pt1 | contig 15478 bp, 11 predicted proteins | sample EllFjometagen129_FD_203168 | JGI IMG/M metagenome (GOLD analysis project Ga0307990, IMG submission 203168) | Marine microbial communities from Ellis Fjord, Antarctic Ocean - #129 | ecosystem: Environmental > Aquatic > Marine > Unclassified | place: Southern Ocean | collected 2014-10-08
CAAGACACCCTGTTTGTCTCTGATAATATTTGCCTTCGCACACACACCAGTCCTGTTCAGGTTCGCGTGATGGAAAAAACGACTCCCCCAATCCGCATGATCTGCCCCGGCTGGGTTTTCAGAGCTGACACTCTGGATGCATCTCACTCTCCTATGTTCTCACAGATTGAGGGCTTGCTGGTGGACCGGCGTGTAACCTTGGGCGACCTCTTCGGCGTTCTCGACGAATTTGTGCGTCGTTTCTTTGGCCAAAAGGTTAAAACGCGATATCGTCCCAGTTTCTTTCCTTTCACCGAACCTTCGCAGGAAGTGGACATTACTTGCATCATATGCGGGGGAACCGGACGCATTGGCGGCTCGACCTGCCGAGTTTGCAAAGGCACCGGCTGGAAGGAAATTCTGGGCTGCGGAATGGTGGACCCGAACGTATTCGAAGCCGTTGGCTATGATCCTGAACAATACACCGGTTTCGCCTTTGGGATGGGAATAGAACGCATCGCCATGTTCAAGTACGGCATCGACGAAATACGCCACTTTTTCGAAGGCGATCTGCGTTTCGTTAAACAATTTTAATTCGGTAACACGATGAATATCAGCATAAACTGGCTGCGCGACTACATTGAAGTCGGCGATATCAAAGAACTGGCTGTGTTGTTGACTGATGCGGGCATGGAAGTCGAAGCCCAAAAATCGATTGGCGACGACATCGAAGGTGTTTTAGTCGGCGAAATCCTCTCCGTCGCAAAGCATCCGCAAGCCGATAATCTGAAAATTTGCACCACGCACGACGGCATCGCCGAGCGCATCGTTGTATGTGGCGCACCGAATACAGCCGCCGGGCAAAAAGTCGCCTTCGCCGTCCCGGGTTCCCAAATCGCCGGCCATAAAATTGCTGAGAAAAAACTGCGCGGCGTTGATAGTTACGGAATGATCCTCAGCAAGATGGAACTCGGGATCAACGACGACCACAGCGGCATCTGGGTTTTGCCTTCGGATATGCCTTGCGGGCAACTGCTCACCGAAGCCGCCCCGATCAAAGACGATGTCCTTGAAATGGACATCACCGCCAACCGACCGGACCTGCTCAGCTTTTTTGGCGTCGCTCGTGAAGTGGCCGCAGCCACGGGCGCCCGTTTTACAAAACCTGATCTATCTTTTGAAGAGATCGGCGGCGAGATCGACCGGAGAATGCTGGTTCAAATCGACGAGCCTGATCTATGCCCGCGATATTCGGGAATCATTGTCGATAAGCTAAAAATCCTGCCCTCGCCCATCTGGATGGAACTGCGGCTCAACGCCATCGGGCAGCGAGAAATCAATAACATCGTCGATATTTCCAACTACGTGTTGCACGAATGCGGTCAGCCTCTGCACGCCTTCGATCTGGAGTTTCTGGAAAAATCCTCAATCATTGTGCGCCGCTCCAAACCCGGCGAAAACATCATCACCCTGGACGAACAGGAGCGTAAACTTAGCGGCGAGGAACTGCTCATCTGCGACGGCGAGAAACCGGTGGCATTGGCCGGCGTCATGGGCGGACTGAATTCTCTGGTCAGCGATAACACGCAAAGTGTTTTCATCGAATCGGCCTGTTTCAATCCGGTCAATATCAGGCGCACTTCAAAAAGGATCGGCCTGAACAGCGATTCAAGCTACCGTTTCGAGCGGGGAATCGACATCGAAGGCGTTCCTTACGGGCTTCACCGATCCGCCCGTCTCATGGCCGAACTGGGTCAAGGCTCCGTTCTGCAGGGCTTTATCGACAACTACCCGAAGAAACGTGAGCCGCAAAAGGTCAGCGTGCGCACCAGCCGGGTCAATTGGATTCTTGGGACACACCTGGACACACCCAGAATCGGCAAATTTCTGGACTCGATTGAACTGACAAACGTGGAAGCGCAAAAAGATGTTCTCCAAGTCGAAATCCCGGCTTTTCGCGTGGACATCGAGCGGGAAATCGATCTTATCGAAGAAGTCTCGCGCCTTCACGGCCTGAAAAATATTGAGGCGACGCTGCCGGCGACAATGACAGCGACATTCACGCGGGATCCGCTGACCACGCTGATCGAGCTGACAAAGGACATCATGATCGGGCAGGGTTTCAGCGAAATGATCAGCATAGGCATGACCAGCCAGGAAAACCTGAACCTTTTTCGCAAGCAACCCGGACGTTACGTCACATTGTGTAATCCGCTGACCGTGGAAATGTCCGCTCTCAAAGACATGCTGATGCCCGGTCTTTGCAAAGCTCTTTCGATTAACCTCGCCCACCAAACTGAAGACATCGCCTTATTCGAAATGCGTCGAGTCTATATTCACAAAGACGACGACGCTCTCCCCGATGAGCCGACGCATTTGGCGGCGATCCTTTCCGGACGCCGCGAGACGGCCAACTGGAGCAATTCGAACGACCTGGTCGATTTCTGGGATATCAAAGGAACCCTGGAAGAGGTTTTCAAGGGTTTGAGAATAGCCCATCGTATAGCCTTTGAGGCCGATGAATCCAACCCCGCCTATCTTCTGGGCAGCGCCGCATTGATCACGCTTGACGGCAAAAGCATTGGCCACGTCGGTCGACTGGCTCCGAAACTTATGCAACAAAGCTTCGAAATCGAAAAGGAAGCTTACGCCTTTGAAATAGACATCTCCGCACTATCCAATAAGGCTATGGCCGAACCGGAGTTTGCGCCCTGGCCGAAATTCCCCGCTGTCGTTCGCGATCTGGCTGTCGTCATCCATGAGGCGCAATCCGTGCAGCCCATGATTGATGCCATTTACGCCATCGATCAGAACCTCATCAAAGCCGTTTCCGTGTTTGACGTTTACCAGGGGAAAGGGATTGACCCAGGGAAAAAATCAATTGCTTTTTCCATCCGCATTCAATCAAGTGAAAGCACGATGACGTTTGAGCAAATCAACAGCCTGATGGACGACATCGTTGCCCGGCTTGGCTCGATCTTTGGCGCAGTCTTAAGAATTTAGCCAAGTATTTGTAATATATAGACAATGTCCTTCCGCGCCGATCTGAAAGCCCCTATTCCCAGCGAAATAACAACCTTTGAAATTCGTTGACAATGGGCCTTTTGTGCCATATATTGCGTGAAGATGAAATGATACCACCACATTCAGTTGCTTAATGGAGACGATTGGCATGTTGAAAGCACACAGAATTTTACTGTTGGTCGTTATTCTTTTCCTGCTGTCCGCACCGGCGATGGCCAAGGATCTCACGCACAGAATCAGCCTGGGTTATAACAGCCAAACCTCCTTCGCATGGGTCGGTCCCGGCTCGGACACGGCCAATGCTTATTTCAACAATCAGGCTATTTCCTCGAAATACTGGTGGAGCGAAGATTTGGGGTTTGAAGGCCTTTTAGGATATTTCACCGCGAAAAACGAAGATGTCGGCGGTTGGGCTGCGGAAATCGCCATGAAGGTTCATTACAACATCAATAAAGAAGAGAATATGAACCTCTACACCGGCGGCGGCCTTGGATTGCTTCCTTCCAAAATCGATTACGGCGCAAAAGAAAAAAGCGCCACCGGTTTTATTTTCATGGGATTTGTGGGTATGGAATTTTTCATCCCGGGACTGCCGAATCTCGGTTTCGACGCCGAATTCGGTCTTCAATACGTCGATATCGACACCTACTCCCAGTTCAGCACATACGGCGGCGGATTTGGCCTGATGGGCATTCGATACTACTTTTAATTTAAGTATGCGCAAGGCGCCATTTCAACCCATCGGCGACGCCATCCAAGTTATTGTTTCTTCATCAAAGCTAAAACAATATCGTGCTGACAACCAGGCTCTGACCGAGTCATAGCTAAAAAGCACTTCAGCGAGTTTATTGCCCATGATGATTAATTCGGGCGGGTTTTTTTCTAATATCCGCATCAGTCTCATGTCCGGATTCAGTCCTTTTTCGCATAGCGCCGGTTCCACGCGACACAGACCACTAAAGCGCGCAGCGCCCTTTCGTGCGTCGCCGAATTTCAGCAAATTTCTAAATTGCTCCGCACGAACCGTGGGATTCGTCATGTGCCTGAAAATGGGTGTGTCGTCTTCCGAAAGTATAAAGTCGTTGGGAGAGGTTTTTTCGAGAGCAGATTTCAACAAGAGTTTTTGCTGCCATTGACGGCGTCCTGGGAGATGATCGACCGTGCCAAATTTCCCGGCATAAAGCTCCGCAAGCTTCTGGATACCGGGGTCTTCACCTTTTTTAATCCCGTTTGCCTGAATAAATTCCGTATGTGCCTTTACGTTCAAACGAACAGATTCCGTCAAATCCCGGTTGTGATGCCATTGGCAAAAAAGCAGCGGGAAGACCCCAAGGAGGAAATAAAATACAGCCAGGGTCGCCACCCCCCCTTTGCGTGAGCGAACCCATGCCACAATGTCATTATGGAAATGTCCCGCCGCCCAGGCGATAGCGAAGGCCGGTATAATTAAATCCTGCTCAAATATTTGTCCGCGAACGACCAAGTAAAATATCGCGAAATAGACGTTGATGAGAATAAAGCGCCGACCGGATGCGTCGGACGACGGACCACGACATCGAAAATGTAAAGCAATCCAGGCCCCGATCCCTATTAGCCAAAAAGGCAGATTGCCAATAATCTCCGGAAATATTCTCAACTCCTGCCGACGGAGACTTTCTGAAAATTTCAGCAAAAACGGTTCCGCGAAAAAAGAGACCAGGGCTTGCTCGACATCAGCGCCAAACATCAAGAGCATCGTAACTAATGCAGCCATAATAAAAGACGAAATGAGAATCGCCAGATTCCGAGCGGCTTCTAATTTGGCTACGCCCGTCGTTTTTATTTCCATCAGTAAATATGTCGCCGCCGCCGCAAACGGGAATAGGCCCACATGCTTGCAGAGCGTCGAAAGAGCGAACATGGCGCCGGCGATAACCAGCCAATAACTCCTGCCCCGTTTTCTAAAACCGATGAAAGCATAAAAGGCGACCGCAAAAAACAGAAACATGAAAACATCGGTGCGGACTTGCGTTGTGCGACTAACAAAGATTGAGCAAGCCGCCATCAAGGCGCAAGTCATCATGGCCGAAGCCCTATCGGTGAATGAAGCAATGGCCATAAAGAGAAAGATGAAGGCTGTGGCGACAGCTAATTGATACAGATAACGAAGGCGGATGACGGTATTTTCATCCTGCGGCGTCAATCGAAGAAGCAGACTGTTGATGTAAAAGGTCAGGGGAGCGCGCGCATCCCATATATGGATATATAATTCGCTTCCCCGCGAAATCTCCCAACTCACATTGAGACCATCGATTTCGTCTTCGTTGAAAGGCGCGCTACGCAGATGCTCAAGGCGAAATAATACGGACAACAGAATCACAAAAGCGGCGATGGCGACGCTAAGTTTTTTAAGATCGAATCGTCGCACGCCCTCCGTCATTATCCGCTCCAGGTTTCATGAAACTCCGGGTTGCCTCAAGCGCGCATAAAGATAAAAGCAATGATGGGTATATAATTGGACTACAGGACTGATGGGGAAAACGCTATCCCACCAATAAACCTTCACTGAGCTTATGCGTTTCATTGACTTCCTTGGCGAGAGATTCAATGGCCGACGATGCGGTTTGCATGTCGATCGTTTCGGCGTCCAATGATGTTTTTATCTCGTCAATCATGCTTTGCATTCGCTCCATTGTTTCCAAATGACTTCTCGAACGGCGCCGCAAAGTGCTTTGCATTGCATTGAAAGTTTGGGCCAGACTGAGAAACTCATCTTTATCGCGCAGCTTGATGTCTCTGGTGTAGTTGCCTTCTTTTATCCAATTCAAATGCCTGTTGAAGGCATAAACAGGCCCCACGATTCGATGGCTAAACCGCAGTCCGTAAACTACCGTCGCAATAACGAGCACCAGTATGAGAATAAACAAAAGGACTATTCCGAAACTGATGCTGCCTTTGTCGGCAATTTGCTCAGCGGCGCTACGGCTGGCCGCCGATGAGAACCACAGGACCAAAGATCCAATGGAAATCGTTACGATGAGTACGAGGGCAAGACCGATAAAACGACTTTGAAATCCTTTGTCAATGAATAATCCGCGCCGTCGATTGCTGGCTTCGGCCATGACATTCTCCTTATTGGATCGTTCGTTACAGAGTAGACATCAGAAAAAGCAACCGCTATGTTCACATCGCACTGGCGTTTTTCACTTCGCCACGTTACTCCCATTCGCAAAAAACTTGGCAAAATCCTCTATCATCTCGCTCTCGCCGCTTTCAACAACCTCAACGAAAGCCTCGACAACCTTTGGATTGAATTTGCGCCCCGATTCTTCCTTGATTGTGCTGATCGTAAATGATCGGCTATAGGCATCCCGAAAGGCGCGGTTGGCCATCATGGCCAGAAAGCTGTCGCAAATACCCATAATCTGAGCTTCAATTATTATTTTATCACCGATCAAGCCTTTTGGATATCCTGAGCCATCGTATCGTTCATGGTGTTGAAAAATGACTTCGCTGAGATTCCATGGATAAACGATAGGGTTCGTAATCTCGGCGCCAATGCGAATATGAGAGCGTAATATATCGCGCTCTTTTTCCGATAAATTTTCTTCTTTCGTCCATAAAGCAGTATCGATGGCGATCTTGCCGATATCCATCAACAATCCGCCAAGCCGAAGCCGGTCAAGTTCTTCCGGACCAAGATTCAGGCGTTTGCCGATCGCAACGGCGTATTTGCTCACGAGTTCGTAATGCCCCTTTGTAAAAGGATCCTTAAACTCAATGGCCTTAACCAGTGCATTCATCGTGGATAGATAAGCGATACGAAGCCGCTCCTCATCATGGCTTTGCCGGTTTTGTGCCTTTTCCAGATCGCCCTGAAGCTTTCTGATACTTTCTCTTAGAGCCTCGTTTTCACGGCTCAAGGATTCAATTTGTTTTAGATCCACGATCTTCACCCATTTGCTTTTTTGCGCACAATAACTTTATCGCAGGTCGAAATTTAGTTTTCCGACCTGGCTTCCATCGACTATCCATCGCTGTTGATATCCGCCTTTTTGAACCAAAGTATCCATGTTCGTCAAGCTGATTTCATCGACGACGCTTTCGATTTTGAAACTCTCATCTCGAACCGATTTACCTCCAGGGCCAATCAAACTTTTCTCAACGACATGGCTGCCCACCATGCCCTTAAGCCGAATTTGTCGAAATACGCAGCTTCCCAACTCAAAAGAATTAGCTGTATTGGCTAACTCGGAGCGCCCGGAATTAAAATCGGTTCCCGCAGTCACGAAAACGACCTCCGGCACGGCGGGCTCCGGCAACCCTGGCGAAGTGTGCCCGATTTTCAAAGCGAGCCGCTGAACTCTGTCGTTGTCAACATTCATTGCCCAAAGCGCGTGGAGACTATCGCAGGATTTTTGCACGTCATTCAAATGATCCATGTAAATTTCACCCAGCCTGGTCCAGGATTCGGCATTATTGGGGTCCAACGACAAGGTGAGTTCGATCTGCTCAACAGCACTTTTATATTGCCCTCTTTCCAGGTAGTACTCGCCGAGGCTCTGCGCCCGGACCGCAGCGACCAGATCCTCACTGGCGGCTTTCTTGCCCATGAGTTCGTACACCGTGGGTTTATAATCAGGATTAATCTCAAAAGCCTCGCTATAATAAGACTTTGCCTTGCCGGGATATCCTCGACGCAACATGGTATGACCCAAGCCAAGTTTCGCTTTTGAATCTTGCGGATTCAAGGCAAGAGCCATGGAGAATAACTCCTGCGCCCAATCCAAATTACCCTTAAAAAGTTCGCTACCCCCCAACGCCGTATAGGCTTGCCGCAAAGCATTCTTTATTTCCTGATAATCCGGCTTATTGGCCGCGGCAGCTCTAAACGCATCAACTGCTTCAAGGAATTTCTCATGCTTCATGTACATATCGGCCAGACCAAGATAGACGGCGGAATTTTTAGAATCGAATTTCAGGGCCTCATTAAAAACCGCTAAAGCTTCGGAAAATCGGTCCTGCGTAACGTAGGTTTGCCCCAACGCCGCCCTGGACTTCGCATCGTCGGGAGTTAGCATTATGGATTTCTTGAAATGTTTTTCCGCCAAAATGTGCTTGTTCATTCTCTGAAAAGTCACGCCCAGATTGTAATTGACCTCATATTGAAATTCCGGATTTCTGCTCGCCGCCTTTTCCGCTTCGCGCCAATGACGCGCAGCGCAAGGCAGTTCCTGTCGGTTGAAGCAATTCATCGCCAGATTATGATGGTTGCGTGCCGACTGCGGAACGTCGGTGAAAATCCGCGCATCCTTTTCGCCTGAACCGACAGCTTGCTTCGTCGGCACATATTGCTGCTTTCCCGCGCACGCCGCGCAAAAGCACACACAGATCACGCATATCAAAACCTTCCGGCGCATGGCTTTCGACATTTCAACCCTTTCTTGTAGTCCAGTGGAATAAAATATTGATCGATTTCGTCGCATCACTTCGTTAGATTCTCCCAAACGGAAGAGTATTCAATAAACTCGGGAAAGTGGTTTGTCGTCAGATAATCATTGTATCGAATGTCGTCGTTCAGTGCGCTGAGGAAAAATGCGGTCAGGTACGAGCAGGTTATCTCGTTGGCGACAACAGGGTCCAGCATGCCCCCGTCACATCCGATGGAGGGGCCTAAAAGCATTTCCGGAAATAAACCGCAGGCGTCCGTAGCGTTATAATGTCCTGCGTTCAAAAGCAGAATCCGCGCTTTATTGACCGACTCGATCTTTTCGTAAACGAACTTGATGCCATCGTTCATAGCCGCCCCGATAATGTCGTCCCTATCGGATTGAATCATGAAAAATGCACGGTTGAACGTTTTTGGAAAATAACCGATCCAGGCGGGATTCAGAGGAGCCACGGCTTTTATGTATTCGTAGCGGCTAACCGCCAGCATGGCCGTGAGTCCGCCATAACTGTGTCCGCTCAATCCTAACTTTTCCATGTCCAAACGACCCTGCCAGCGGCTATCTTCCTTGGCGTCCATCAGGCGAAGTTCTTTGACGACGAAATCAATATCCAAGGTACGATCAATATAGGACGACACGATGGACAATGGATTGAAGAGCACAATCCCGGTCTGCGGAGAATTGGCAAAAATGGCGTTGCCGTAGTGATCCGGCGCCAAGACCACAAAGCCATGACTGGCAAGATATTCGCACAGTGTGTAGTTCTGGAATCTAACCGCCATGTGTCCATGACTGAAAATAATGACCGGAAATTCGTCGATCTGATCGGTGATCTCGGCGCCGCGATACGCCGAGGTCGTAATCGAGAACAAATCATCCGCTCCCTCGCCATAAATATTTTCAAAAACCGGCATGGCCCACGGAGGAAGTTCGCCGACCATCGAGAACATATCGTTTGGCGTCCCTCCCACTCCGTTGGAGGGATACCAGATCTCCGTAGAAAGAACACGCCGGTTATTGCCCCATATTTCATATCGGCTCTCGTCAACGAAGTAGCGCGTTTCCACTCCCACCGCATAGGGACCGGTGGCATCCGCAGGGCTGTAGGGCCAGGGGATATCATCATCGACGTCATCGTTGAGATCGTCGTCCACATCATCATCAGCGTCGTCGCCCTGATCGTCGTCAACGTCGTCATCGGCAGGCATTTCCTCTGCGGAATCAGTGGAGTCGTCGCCTGATTCATCGTCTCCGCAACCGGAGATGGTTAGCAATAGAAATAGACAAAAAAACAAACAAAGTAAGACTGTAAAGATGTTTCTGGCGTGCATATCCCCTCCTATATCCCGCGTGGAAATCCAAATGGATTATGTCCCAGCAACCGCTGCCGGTCAAATGTATCACAACACAAATATCGGAAAGATAAAAATTATTCCTTTTCCCGCCGAATATTCGCCCCCAGGGCCGACAGTTTTTTCTCTATGGCCTCGTAACCGCGATCCAGATGATAAATACGGTGTATCACCGTGGTTCCTTCCGCGGCCAGAGCTCCCAGGACTAAGCTGGCGCTGGCTCGAAGATCCGTGGCCATCACTTCCGCGCCCGAGAGCATCATCACGCCGCGCACAACCGCCGTATTACCGTCTATAACAATATCGGCGCCCATCCTCTGCAATTCCTGAACGTGCATGAAACGGTTTTCAAAAATCGTCTCCTTGATCACGCTCATCCCCTGCCCGATCGCCATCATGGCCATGAACTGCGCTTGCATATCGGTGGGGAAGCCAGGATAAGGGCGAGTCCTAACGTCCGTGGATTTAATCCTCCCCGGTCCGACGCACCGAATGCCGCCCTCCTCTTCCTCAATAACCATTCCGACATCCCGAAGCTTTCCCATCAGCGCGGTCATTTGATCGAGACGACAATTTTTCAAAAGGACATTGCCCCGGGTCATTCCAACGGCAATCATTAAGGTGCCGGCCTCAATTCGATCCGGCACAAGATCAATGTCGGTCCCGCTGAGAGAATCAACGCCGATGATGCGAATCTGATCCGAGCCGTCCCCTTCAATGCGAGCGCCCATTTTTCGGAGAAAATCGGCCAGGGCGCCAATTTCCGGTTCCCGGGCGGGATTTTTCACGATTGTTTCACCGTCCGCCAGAGCGGCCGCCATCAAAATATTTTCCGTCGCCCCAACGCTGGGGATATCGAGAATGATTTCAGCGCCGCGCAATCCGTTGGTTTTTGCTTCGATGTAACCATGAACCAATTCGATCCTGGCGCCCAGCGCGCCCAAAGCCTTCAGGTGAATATCTACGGGTCTGGCCCCAATTGCGCAGCCGCCCGGCAAACTGACCCGCGCCGCCCCCTTTTTGGCAAGCAAAGGCCCCAAAACCAGCGCGGACGCGCGCATGGTCTTGACCAGATCATATGGCGCTTCAGATGAGTTCAAACCCGAAGGGTCGATCCGCAAATCGCCATTGCCATCGCATTGAACGCCCATTTGGCCGAGAAGTTTTTTGAAGGTGACAATATCTCGAAGATGAGGAACGCCGTGTATCACGCAGGGCTCGTCGGCCAATATCGATGCCGCCATCAGCGGGAGCGCGGCGTTCTTCGCCCCAGATACTTCGATTTCGCCGATCAGTCGTTCCCCACCGGTCACGATCATTTTATCCATTTGTTTTTTCTACTCCCTCAACACACAGTTCGAGCACCCGGCGTTTGCCGGAATAATCCCTGATAAAAGATGCGGACTGATAATGCGACGATTTTTCGACAATTTCCATGGCCCTTTCCGCCTGGTCATGGCCTATCTCAATGAGCACAAATGCACCGGGAAGGCAAAACTTCGGCGCCTCTTCAATGATCCGACGGATAATACCCATTCCGCCCTCCCCGGCAAAGAGCGCGCCCGCCGGTTCATAATCCACAACACCCGAAGGCAGGCTGTCGCCTCCATCGCGATCAATATAGGGCGGATTGGACAAAATGAGGGAAAAGCCGCCCTCGCTTCCGGCAAAAAGGTCCCCTTCCACAAAGCAAATGCGTGAGTCCACCTTGTGATTCGCCGCGTTTTTCGTGGCGATTTCCAAGGACGTGCCGGAAATATCCGTCGCCGTTATTTGAGCGTCCACGTGATTGACGGCCACGGCCACGGCGATGGCGCCCGAACCCGTACCGATGTCGAGCACGCGAAGTTTTTCTCCGGGCGGCATAACTTCCAAGGCGCGATCAACCAGATGTTCGGTTTCCGGTCGCGGTATCAACACGCGCGAATCAACGGAAAAAACCAGGCTGTAAAACTCTTTTTTGCCGAGCAGATACGCGACCGGTTCACCCTTTGCCCTTCTTTTAACGAATCCGCGAAACACATCCACTTCGCCTCTTTCCAAAGGTCTGTCGAAGGCGCAATAGAGCCCGACTCTATCCATTTTCAGGACGTGCGCGAGCAGAAGCTCCGCGTCAAGCCGGGAAGATTCTACTGCCTTTTCATCGAGATATTGCGTGACGGTTTTGAGAAGGTCCAGAACGGTCCAACGACTTGTCATCGTTTATTCCATCATTTGCCAGGGGTGCTCTTCATGGCCTCAGCCTGCATGTCGGCATTCAATGGTTCAATGACGCTGTCGATATTGCCCTCGAAAATTTGGTCGAGTTTATAAAGCGTCAATGAGATTCTGTGGTCGGTGAGGCGATTCTGCGGAAAATTATAAGTTCTTATTCTCTCGGAACGATCTCCGGTGCCGACCATGCTTTTTCTTTTTTCGCTGATTTCGGCCTGCTGCTCGGCGCGCTGCCGTTCGTACAACCTGGCCTTGAGCACCTTGAGCGCCTTGGCCTTGTTTTTGTGCTGGCTTTTTTCATCCTGAATGGTCACGACGAGACCGGTCGGCAAATGCGTAATACGCACGGCGGAATCGGTTGTGTTGACGCTCTGCCCGCCCGGACCGCTGGAGCGGTAAACATCGATTTTCAAGTCCCTATCGGCCATATCAACTTCGACTTCGTCGGCTTCCGGCATGACCGCAACCGTCACGGCGGAGGTGTGAACCCGGCCTTGCGTCTCGGTTTCGGGAACCCTTTGAACACGGTGTACGCCCGATTCGAATTTTAAACGGGAATAAACCCTGGAGCCGGAAATCATGGCGATAACTTCCTTACAACCGCCAAGTCCCGTTTCGTGTTGGCTCATGATTTCGACTTTCCATCGCCTGAGCTCCGCATAACGCACGTACATCCGAAATAACTGCGCGGCGAAAAGAGCCGCCTCTTCACCCCCGGTCCCTGCGCGAATTTCCAAAATGATGTTTTTTTCGTCCAGGGGATCTTTGGGAATGAGAAGAACCATCAGGCGCTCTTTAAGTGCCTCCAATTCGCCGCTGAGAACATCTATTTCCTCCCTGGCCATTTCCCGCACTTCCGCGTCTGAATCCTGCGCCATTTCCTTGCTATCGGCAATTTCCGCCGAAACTTTCAGAAATCGGCGGTAGGTCTCGACCACCCCGGCTATATCGGAACGCTCCTTGGAAAGCCGCGTGACATGAGTGTGGCTCGCCAATACCTCGGGCGTCGCCAGAAGCGCTTCGATTTCTTCATATCGTTTTTCGACATCTTCAAGTTTGGAAAACATGGTTCAATCCGCTTTTCGCCTGAAATATTGTAGATTTATCTCTTTGGAGAATGAAAAGTTGAATTCTTACGCAACTTCGGGGCAGACGACCACGTTTCCGCATTCTTCCTTCAGCCCTTGGCAATGGCTTCGCTAGCCTCGTCAAAGTTCTCATATTGGCACGTTTGCCCCACAGAATCATTGCCGGAATCTTCAAGGATGCCCTCACGCCACAAGCACTTTTTCAGTGATAAAAGAGCGATTTCCAATTGATCGTCAGTCGGCGTCTTCGTTGTAATGCGCTGCAGGGCCAATCCGGGCATGCTTATGGCGCGCATGATTGGATTTGTGCTGTATTTTCCCGCAAGCCTCACCAGTTCGTAACTGATGCCGGCGATGGGCGCCATCAAGGGGATTTTGATGCAAATGTAAACCAAGTGCCGCAATATCTTCGGCATTTCCGGCAGTTTCGGTAAAAACGGGAAGATGATGATGAAAACGATAAAAGACACCATCAGCACCAAAAACAGAAAGCTTGTGCCACACCTGGGATGGTGGGTTTTAAACTTTCTGGCGCTTTCAACCGTCAGCGGCAGCTTATTTTCCCAGGCGAAAATCGACATATGCTCGGCGCCGTGATACTGAAATACACGATTAATATCCGGAATAAAACTAATTCCCCAAACATATAAAATCAGGATGGCAAGCTTAATAACTCCATCCAGCGCATGAAAATCCCATGAATCCGGCTCTAGGCCGAACAGCGCCGCCAGGGCATGGGGGAGCGCGACGAACAGGCCGATCGCCAGCGTGAAGCTGAACATGATCGTGAGAACAAGCGCGAAGTCGGATATCGGTTGTTCAGGTTCGACAGGCTTTGCGTCGTCTTCATTTGCGCTCTTCGATTCATTTTCCGGTTTGGGATCTTCCCCGTCTTTCTTATCATCATCCTCCAGCCCCGCCCACTTGGCGGAAAAGGACAAGGAGGATATTCCATTCCACAACGCTTCGATCAGCACAATCATGCCACGAAAAAAAGGCCACCGTAAAAACTTCAGCTTTTTCCAGACCGAATGCCAGCGGTCTTCCCGTATAACGATTCCGCCCTCAGGAGTACGGACGCTCACGGTAAAACTGTTCGGGGAACGCATCATCACTCCCTCGATAACAGCCTGCCCGCCAACCTGCATTTCTTTCTTCGTTTCTGCTGAAATGACTCTCATCGGCTCCTCGTTTTCGTAGTTTGGATGCCGGAAAACACAAAATCACCCGTTAAACAAAAAGCACAAATCCCCGGCCATGTAAATGACCGGGGGCAGCTCTGCGCTGTCTTTTCATGTGCTATTTCTTGTTAAGAACCTTCTCATATCGACGGCGGAAACGCTCCACGCGCCCCGCAGAGTCAACAAGTTTCTGCTTTCCGGTAAAGAAAGGATGACATGCCGAACAAATATCGATCTTGATTTCAGGAAAGGCCGTTGACCGCGTTTCAAATGTATTGCCGCACGCGCAGCTCACAGTCGTCTTTTCATATTTGGGATGTGTTTTTTCCTTCATTGCGTCTTGCTCCTTATATCGGCCCCGCTTTGTAAGGGCCTGCTTTAGGGCGCTATGTACCACTAAGACCCCCGTTTTGCAAGAGCTTTTTCGCTCCGGTGTGTTCAACATTAAGGGTGATCCATATTCGAAAGTTGGGACAGAAATCCCTCATTCGCCATTCGGCACATTCCGCATTCGCAATTCGAAATTCCACATTCGCAATTCGGCACATCCCTCATTAGCAATTCGGCGCATTCCGCATTCGCTATTCGAAATTCCACATTCGAAAAGGGCTTGATATTTGCACCTTGTCATATATAGTTCTTGCAACTTGTTAAGGAGATTCAAATGCGAACGGCGGTACTTTTTTGGACTTTTGTTTTGGTAATTTTTCTGCCTTTTACAGGTATTATTTCCTGCGGCGAGGGTGGTGATGATGACGATGACGCCAGAGGCGGCACCGTGATCGATGAAACGGATGACGATGTCATTGAAGAATACGACGACGATTTGGATGATGACGTTGACGATGACATAGACGACGATAGCGATGATGATGCTGACGACGATGTTGACGATGACGTGAATGACGATATTGACGATGACGTAGACGACGATGACGATATAAACCTCTTTCCTTGTTTAGGCGTGCAGATCAACGACGGCGCATTGGATGAGGACAACGACAGCGACGGATACTCTGAAAATGCCGGCGATTGCAACGACACTGTCAACGCAGTAAACCCGGACGCAGAAGAGGTCTTCGACCGCGTGGACAACAATTGCGATGGCATCGTCGACGAAGGCTTTGATAAAGATTGTGATGGCTACCAATCGCTGGAGTCCGACGGTAACGACTGTAATGACCTCGATCTATTAACCAACCCCGGTGCGT
>Ga0307990_1002270_pt1 | contig 15478 bp, 12 predicted proteins | sample EllFjometagen129_FD_203168 | JGI IMG/M metagenome (GOLD analysis project Ga0307990, IMG submission 203168) | Marine microbial communities from Ellis Fjord, Antarctic Ocean - #129 | ecosystem: Environmental > Aquatic > Marine > Unclassified | place: Southern Ocean | collected 2014-10-08
CGCCGATTTTATTCATCTGTCGCTTCAGGGATTTCTTCTGCCTTTTCAGGGAAGCGTGATCCCTTTCGAAGCTGCTTCGGTCCTCAAACTCATAACTTCCATCTTTGATTGTCACCTTTGCGAGCGTAATGCTGCGACCGCGGTTGCTTCCACGAATACGATGCGGCGCGCCGCCTTCATCCTTGAAATAATGAGATTTGCCCTGCCCGTGACCATCGAGAAATAAATTATAGCCTGCGGCATTGAGTCGCAGATTATCGCTTTCCGTTTTTGTCATGTGACCCAGCAGAACAAATAAATCGGCCTTTCCGCGAAGCTTCGCCAGTTCCTTTTGCGCGAAGGCGACCGGATCGGTGATTTTGAATCGGCGGCCATTGTATTCAATAGCCGGAGTTTCGGCCTGGGCATCATCGCTTTGGGCGGTCTGGGCGTCCTGGCCTTCCAACGCTGCGCTCAGCTTCGCAATCTGATCGGCCGCCTGGCCGGAAAGATCTCCTTTTTGTTTCAGCTTTGCCATCTGACTTTTGAGTAATTTTGCGTTTTTGCCTTTCATTCCGGCAGACTTCATGGATTTGGCCGCCTGCGGATTGTAGTCCTGATTCGCAGGGACAATTTCAAAGGCCTCCGGTCCGAGCACGCCCACCAATGCGATACGAATTCCGTTTCGTTTGACAATGCGGCTTGACTCAAAAAGGACCTTGCCCGAATCGGGATCAACCATGTTTCCCGCCAGGAGCGGAATTTTCGTTTCCTTTTGAAAAGCGATCAGCGATTCGAGGTCAGGCCTGATGTCCAATTCGCCGGGAACGAAAGCGTCATGTTTCAGTTTTGCCATCACCTCTTTGATAAAGGCCGCTTGCTGATCCTGTTTGACCTGCGTGCCCTTGGCTCGGCGCATCGGGGCGTAGAAATCATCGCCCAAATCAACAAAAATGGCGTTTTTTTCGGATTGGTGTTTTTTGATGACGGGGAGGAGTCTGGCAAGACCGCCAGACGGATGGGAGCCTCAACCGCAGGGGGCGATTTCGCCCCAACGATCCTGTTCTATAAGAAAGTTGATTTCGACTTCCGGCGCTTCCAGAGACTTGTTCGCCTCCGTGTCCGCTGCCTTGTCAGCGCACGACAGCGGCGCCATGACGAGCAGCGCCATAAGAAAAATCCAAAATTTGGACATCGCAATTCTCCAATGATATGGGGCAACGCACCCGCCCCGCATTAAGGAAGGCATTTTATCCATCGCTTAATGAAATGCAACCTGTCTCTTTTGTTTATGAGAGATTGGTTAACAAAGTGGGGTAACAGGCAGGTCCAAGGCGAACGATGCCAGTCACGAATGGCCCTAAGATAATCCTTTTGGCGCATCACTCATTCCTATGAAATAATTTCAAGGGATGAACACAGGCGGGGGCGCCTGTGCCAGTGCGCCTGAGAACGTGTTCGGTCAGAGAGGTGCAAGTCCTCTTCAGGCAGACGCTATCCGGCCTGCAGACGAGCACTTCAGGCCGTTTTCCCGAGCCGATGGTGCGCAGCAAGGCCGACAGCGCTTTGGCTCCGAAGCAAATACAATCGAAGATGTAAACCGTTGCGGCGCATGGACCGGCTGCACCGAGGCATTCGGCAACATCAGCGTCGACCCGCTCTTCGTCGATTCGGCGGGCGGCAATTATCACCTACAGGACACCAGCCAATGCATTGATACCGGCATCGATCCGACATATTACATAACTCCCGCTCTTGTGGACTTTGACTTCGAGGGTGACGCGCGCCCCCATGGCGCGGGCTGAGACATTGGTGCGGACGACTGGACACCGTAACAACGGCCAGTGGTTAGTGATTAGTGGTCAGTGTAGGAGCGCTTTCCAACCGCGATTTCTCGGTCGCGCCGATTTGTCCGCCATAGCTTTAGCGAAGGAGAAAGCCTTAGCGAAGGCGGATAGGAGCGACTATGCCAATGTGGAATTACGAGCGTGGAATGCGGAATCAATTCGACGCTCGAAACTCGGCATTTACCATCAGACGTTGACAATATGCGTTGGCATCCATTATTAAGTGCCCGTACGCGAGCGAAAATACGTTCGCGACCTTCTGTTTGAAAATAAAAAAAGAAAAGCCGCATTAGCGACTGAGAAAATGAAAACTACCGGCTTTCAAGCTTCGCCTGCCTGAGATGATTCCCCTTGAAAGCCCAGGAGATAGCCATGTCTGAGCAAAACTACCCGCAGCATTTTTTCGACCACCTGACAACGCACCAGCAGGCCTTGAAGGAAACGGTCGTTTCCGGCTCAAGAATCGTATCGGGTTTTGCGACATCCGAACCGGTAAGATTCTATGAGGACCTGTGGGATCACATCATTGCTGAGGATTTGACCGACCTCACCATTAAAAATGCTCTGTTTATGGCTCCGCATCGCCTTCTCGTCGGCGACGCACTGGCCAGTAAGGGTTTGTTCGAAGGCTTCCTGGGAAAACAGGGCAATCCGGGCATCTTCGGAAACATTGCGCGTAAAGCCAACACCATTACGAAAAAGCTGGAAGGGCTCGAAAAGCTGATCGAACATTTTAAGGAACTGCGCGAGCGCCGCATCATCTTCGCCTCGGCCTTTACCGGCGCCGCAGAAAATATGATCATACCCATAAACACCATTACACGCTTGAAGCATTCGGCTTTCATGGGCCGCAATAAATCGCGCATGGGCATCGTGCACATGCAGTCGGTTCACTTTCCCGACGCCGTTTACGCCATGGGCTACGACGAGAATCGGGAATTGGCGGTCGATGTCTTTCCGCTGATCATGACGCCGCCCGACGAAAAGGGCTTTTTGAGCCACGGCGTGGCCAACGGCGCCACCTCCGAGATGCTCGAAATCCTGCTGCGTGAGTCTGATGCGAAGATCCTTCTCTACATCAACCGCGATTATCCTTTCACCTGGGGTTATGGCGAGGATGCCGCGAACACGATTCACGCCGACAAATTCAAGGACGCCGCCGCGCAGGGACGCCTTTTCGTCATCGAAGACGACGGCAAAATCCCCGGCCTGCCCGCAGGAGCCTTTGACCATCCGTCAAAAGAGGAAATCGCCATCGCCGGCCACGTCGTGAACCATATCGAAGCGAACATGGATATCGTGAAAGGCCGCGCTATCCAGGTAGGGATCGGCGGAACCGGCGTGCTGGCCATCAAGGGACTGATGAATACAAAATGGACCGGACGTTGCTATACCGAGATGCTTGAGCCTTTCACCATGAACCTGCTGGAGGCGGGCAAGGTCAACGGCACGCATTTCATCGAGCGCAACGGCACGCGCACCATGATTGACGGCAAGATTTGCTGCACATTCACCATGGGCGAGCAGGGCAGCGATTTTTATGAAAAGCTGGACCATAATAAGAGTGTCATTTGCGCCCCGGCCTCCCGTGTTGTGGTACCGGAAGGCTTCTTCGGTGGAATGGGCATCAACAATGTTTTGTCCGTGGACTTTCAAGGACACATCAACAGCGGCGGTCGCGACAAGAATCATTACTCCGGCATAGGGGGCGCCGCCACGATCGTGCGCGGCCTCGCCAGGGGCGGCGTCAGCTATCTGTGCTGCAAATCCACGCACAAAACGCCCGAGGGCAAACGACGCTCATCGGTCTTTCCCTTCCTGCCGCACGGCACGCCCATCAGTATTATCGGTCCCGATTTGATGGGAACTCGGGATGGAGCGCTCACGTATCTGGTGACTGAGCACGGCATCGCCAAAATCAATGCCATGGACCAACATAGTTTTATCAAGTCTATCATCTCCGTGGCGCATCCCGATTACCGTGATTGGCTCAAACAGCAGGCATGGCAGGAATTTCGCGTCAGCGTCTAGTCCGGCAAAGAGATTCCCCTTACTCCGCCGACTTCGGTGGCTTCGTTGCCAATGGCAAAGATTAGGGTCATCAAAATCCGTGGATTGCCGCGGATCGTTGACAACGGCTTGAGTTTCGTGCCATTGATGCCGCGGATTATTGGTTTGGACCTTCATTTTGGAAGATGATTTAACAAAAGCATTGCAAGAAATTTGTTCCTGCCTGGACTTGAGCTTTGCAGACAGCGGTCATATGGCGCAGGCGCTGACCCACCGATCTTTTTTGCATGAGCACCCGGGCGACGGCGCCGGCGATTACGAACGCCTGGAGTTTCTTGGCGACGCCGTTTTGGATCTGGCCATGTCGCACCTGCTGATGGATCGTTTTCCCGAAATCGATGTGGGGGAACTGTCAAAAATTCGGGCCTCGGCGGTCAATCGCGTGTCTTTGGCGCGTCTGGCGAGAAAGTTGAATCTGGGCGATTATATACGTTTTTCTTACGGTGAGCAGCAGACGATGGGCCGAGAAAAGGAAAGCATTCTTGCCGATGTTTTCGAGTCGATCATCGGTGCAATCTATTTCGACTTCGGCTTCGACCGGGCCATGGAATTTGTCAAAATTCAATTCGCCGATCTTTTTTCGGGCGACTACGAGAAGATACTCGTGTACGATTATAAAACCCGGCTGCAGGAATTGACGCAGACCATGTTCAGTTTGACACCCGTTTACAAGGTTATTTCCTCCAAAGGGCCGGACCATGCCAAGGAATTTTCCGTCGAAATGAGCGTGGCCGACAAAGTTTATGGACATGGCGAGGGCCGCACGAAAAAGGACGCGGAACAGTCCGCCGCGCGCGCCGCGTTTTTAGAACTGCGCGGCAATGATCCGGCGACTATTAATCCCGTGATTTTACGAAAATGAATCCTGAAACCGACAGCGCAGACTCGACTTTCCGCTCGGGATACGTGGCAATTATAGGGCTGCCCAACGCAGGCAAGTCCACTTTATTGAACCACATCCTTTCAGAAACGCTCGCCATCGTCACGCCCAAGCCCCAAACCACGCGTGACCGGATTACCGGAATTTATCATACCGAGGAAGCGCAGGTGATTTTTCTGGACACGCCGGGTCTCTGCCGGAGCGCCAGCAAGCTCAACGAGCGTCTTAATCGGGAGGTTTTTCGCGCCCTGGGCGACGCGGACCTGATACTGTTTCTCGTCGATGTTTTAAAATCGAACCCCGAGGCGGAAGACCTTTTGGCAACGCGCATCAGTCGATCCGGCACACCGGCCTTGTTGGTCTTCAACAAGATCGACAAACTGGCGAATATCGAGACGCTGATGCCCCGGCAGGTTGAGCTGATGGAGGCGGGGCGCTTTGAAAATGCCTTTTCCATATCTGCGGAAAAAGGAACCAACGTCGATCGCCTGATGGACGTTGTTTTGGCGGCGATGCCTTTCGGTCCGGCGTATTATCCGGAAGATCAGATCAGCACGGAGAATATGCGCTTTCTCGCAGCGGAGATGATTCGCCGGCAGGTGTTTCTTTTCACCGAAAAGGAACTGCCTTACGCGACGGCGGTCACCATACAAAACTATACGGAACCAAAGGCCGCAGGCGACCTTCTGTTCATTGAAGCAGACATCGTTGTAGAAAAAGACAGCCAGAAGGGTATCATCATCGGCGCCAAAGGGTCGATGCTGAAAAAAATTGGGCAGGCCGCCAGGCTGGAGATTGAGGAGTTCACGGAAACGAAGGTGTTTCTCAAGCTCTTCGTCAAAGTGCGCAAAAACTGGACGCACAATGAAAACTTTCTAAAAGATCTGGGATATACCTGATGCCCCTTGTCGCTATAGTCGGACGCCCCAACACGGGCAAAAGCACGCTCTTTAATCGCCTCGCCGGTTCAAAGAAGGCCCTTGTGGACGGCATTCCCGGCGTCACAAGAGACCTGCACTACGCGCGCGTAAATTTCTGTGATCGCAACTTCGACCTCGTGGACACAGGCGGCATGGCCCTGAATGTCGAGGATGAACTTATCGAACGCGTCGTCGAGGCGGTGCATTTCGCCATCGAAGAAGCGGACTGCATCATCTTTATGCTCGATGCGCGCAGCGGCTTGACGCCCGACGACCGGGATATCGCCGAACTCCTGCGAAAAACCAAAAAGAAAGTCTTTTACGTCGCCAACAAAGTAGAAAGCCCCAAGCAGGAACAAGCGGCGATGGAGTTTTACTCCCTGGGAATGGAAGAACTGGAGCTTATCAGCGCGAGGGAAAAAACCGGCGTCTGGGACCTTTTTGAGAAAGTCGTCGATGCCCTGCCGGAAGCTGAAGAAGACGAAAAACCCCTGGATGAGTCCGGTGTCATGCGAACGCGCATCGCGGTCGTCGGCAAACCGAACGTGGGGAAAAGCTCTCTTATCAATAAACTCGTCGGGGCCGAAAGGCTTATCGTTTCGGACCTGCCCGGCACGACGCGAGACGCCATCGACATCCCCTTCGAGTACGGCGGCAAACCCTACATGCTTATCGACACCGCCGGGATTCGCCGTAAGGCCAGGGTCAAATATCGTCTGGAAAAGTTTAGCGTTATCAAGGCGCTCAAATCCCTGGACCGATGCCACGTGGCCCTGGCGCTCGTGGACGCCACGGAAGGTTTTGACGACCAGACCCTGCGCGTCACGACTTACGCGATTGAGCGGGGCCGCGCTGTGATATGGCTCTTTAATAAAATCGATCTCATCGAAGACATAACGGCCTGGCGAAAGCTTGTGCTGGATCGGATCGACTTTCGACTGCGGCACTTAAATTATATTCCGAGCCTAGAAATTTCGGCGAAAACCGGCAAGGGGATCGGTCGCATATTCCCTGTCGTTGAACGTGTCAGCACCGCGCACAACCTGCGTCTGGACACCGGACCGCTCAACCGCCTGATTGAAGCGGCTACGACAACGCATACCGCACCCATCGTGAAAAACCGGCAATTGAAATTCTACTACACTGTGCAAACTTCAGTGCGCCCGCCGACTTTCGTGATTTTTACCAACTATCCGGATGCGGTGCATTTCAGCTACGAACGCTTCCTCACGCGAACCATCCGCGAATCGGCCGATTTCACCGGTGTTCCGATCAGATTGTTGTTCAAGAAACGCACTCAAACAAGTGGCCGTGATTAGTGACCAGTGTAGGACCGGTTTTTCCTGCCCTGAGCATGGTCGAAGGGAACCGCGATTGCAGGGCGGCTAAAGAAATGCGGAATTTCGAATGCGGAATGCGAAATTTCGAATGAATTTGCAATTCGTAATTTAAGAACTAGAAATTCCGAAAAAGCCCCGCATCGGGGCGTCAGTTTGTAGCCCGGTTCGTCAGAGCCGGATCCATATGTACATCATCAAATTCATACGAAGCCCGTGAAGCGGGCTGCAAACAGTCGCCTCTAACGAGGCTCATGATGAATTAACGAAGGTGCAAGGGGCGACATTCCTTTCCCAATCATGCTATGCTTACGGGCATGGAAGTGCTTCGTAAAACAAAGAGTGTTTGCCCCACGTGCCTGGAAATCGCCCCGGCCCAAATTGAAAAGGACGACGAGGGCATCTGGCTGTCCAGGCAATGCCCGGAGCACGGGGTTGTCCGCCAAAAACTGTCGGACCATCCGGATCAATACGGCAACCTGCATGACTTCTATTTCGGTCTTATCAAGGAATCTTACCCGCAGACCGATTACATCATTCGCACCACCGACAGATGCAACCTGACCTGCCCGATCTGCCTGGCCTCGGCGAACCTGCGGCCTCTGCCGGATTATCCCAAAGAGAAGCTGGCCGAATTTCTGCGTGACCGAAAGCGATGCAAGATCGATCTGATGGGCGCGGAGCCGACCATGCGTGAGGATCTGACGGAACTCATTCGCATGGTCGAAAAATCGGGCAACTTCTCGTCGCTGCACACCAACGGCATCGCCTTGCAAGATGAGGATTTCGTACGAGGCCTCAAAGAGGCGGGATTGCGCGAGACGCATCTGCAATTCGACAGCCTGGACGATGACGCCGTGTACGAGAAAATCCGCGGCAAGGCGCTTATGGACGTGAAAAGCAAAGCCATCAAAAATCTGGAAAAATTCGGCATCTCGGTGGACCTGAAAGTGACCGTCTCCAAGAATTTGAATGAAAGTCAGATGTCAAAGATTCTTGACTTTGCCGCGAAACATTCGAACATCAAGGAAGTATTTTTCCTGTCCACGCGCTTTTTAGGTCTTGGGCGGAGTTTGGAAGGTATAGGCCTGTGCGTGCCCGATGAACTGATCGATTTTCTGGAAGATCAGACGGAACGTCGAATCAACCGAGCCGACATCCATGTCTTTCAGAAACTCTATTTCGCCTTTTTGCATATGTTTCGCGTGCGAAAATGTTTTTATAATCAGCACTACATTGTCCGGCGGACTAAAGAGGGTTGGGCGCCGCTGTCGGACTTCGTGCGCTTTGCGGGATTGGAGGCAAAGCTGGATCGCTATGCGGATGAGGCGAAAAAGGGCAAACGTTTCGGGCCGGGATTGCGCCTGGCCTTTGCCATGATTCCTCATTTTCTCACATGGCGGGGAATGGGATTCGCATTCGACGGCGTGATCCTGCGGCTGCTTCTCACATTCGGTTTCGATCTGTCCCGCCTGCCCGGACGCAATATCCTGCTGGGCTTCATCACCGCCTGCGATCCCTTTATCTACGATACGGAATTGGCGGAAAACTGCGGCAAGGGGGATGTATCCCTCGACCTTGGCGAATGCCCCTCAGGAGCCACCGCCAACGTGCGGCGCGATAAGCTGATCTATCTGGAAAGTGTAACCAAAAAATAGAATGAAATCCGCCCAGGGGCGGGCGGCTTACGCCTACCGGCGACGCCTAAGGAGCGCAAAGGCAAGACCGGCGGCGAAAAGAGTCATAAGCGCCGGCGACGTTTTGTCGTTTTTCCCGGCTATCGCGCACGCGCTTGAATCGTCATCATCTTCGTCGTCCTCGACGCTCGGTCGCTCGACGCCGCCGCACTCGGCGCTGGTCCCGGTGACATCCAGCGTGTAAGTGCTCAGTCGTCCCGCAGAACCGTCTTCGTATCTGTTTTGCAGGGCGTACCGATTGCTGCCTGATGGAGCGCACTCCTCAAGGACTTCAATCTGAAAAACGTCTTTTTCAACGCCGAAAAACGTATCATGTATAGGCGTCGGATTCTGGTCCGAGATTTTAATACTGCCAACGAGCACGCGTTCATCAAGAGGTTTGGCGGAAAAATTCCTATTGATGCGCCGCAGGTGAATGCGGCGGTTCAGGTCCTTGCAGTAAATCGTCAGGCGGACATTATTGTCCTCCTGCACAGCTTCTTCGATCCAGATAGTGATCTCATGTTCCAGCTCCTCTTCAATATCCTGATCGTCATCCGCAGTATCGTCATCCGCGGTATCATCATCTGCGGTATCGTCATCCGCAGTGTCATCGTCGGCGGCGCTATCGTCGTCGGCGTCGTCATCCACATCGTCGTCGACATCATCGTTTTGCGCGAAAGCCGCCAAAGGCAGCGCAACGAGAAGCAGGAGAATAAACAGCAATTTTTTCATTTCAAACCCTCGGATTCAAAAAGTAGCAAGCGCCGCAAAATCACCTTCAGATAATCGATTTTTAAGAACGCGGCGCGTTCCCTAAAAGGAACCAAAGAATAGTCTTTGAGAAAAAATATTACAATCCTTGCTGGCCGCCCAGAAAATTACTTCTTTGCTTTCGTTTTCGATAGAGAAAAACCAGCGCAAAGGCGACGGAAATTGCGGAGCATGCCATTCCCGCAAACGTGGGCCATGGCCGATAAACGAAATGCGCCTCGAATTGCCCCGGCGGCAGTTTCGCGGCCAGCAGACCCTTATGCGTGATCAGTGGATAATTGCACTGAAAATGTTTATCCCAGTTCTGGTTGATGACAACGAGGCCGCTGCCGGAAACTGTTCCCGATATTGCAATGCGGTTCGAGCTGATCTTCAGAAAGTCGATATCCCCTTGTGTGTTTTCAAAATAGGCTTCGCCTTTGTATTGCGAAACAATTTCGCGCCGGTCCTGCGCGTCGATGAAAAAACGGGGCTGCGCGTACTCGGCCAAAAGCACGTCTCCGTCCCAATCGATGGTTCCCACGCCACGCAGGATGTTAAAATATTGCTGGGAATGATTGGTGCGCGGCGCTCCCCGAACCATTCCGATTCCCTGCACGCTGTAGAAATCCGCCTGATTCTTTTCCGCAACCAAGCGGGGCGCTTCTTTTGTGAAAACGCCAGACAGCACGTTCAGGTTAAAAAGCAGATAGCCCAGAATGAGCGAGGCGAATGCGATGACGCCAAGGGCAATTTTTACGCGGCGAAGTTCCGGCGCCCGCACGACATCAAAGCCCCGGGCCGATCCTAGGCACAAGGTCACCAATAAGAAGTAACTGAATAGCTGATAGGGAGCATGCATAGATCGGAAAAACGGCAGCAACCATAAAGGCTTGAATAAATCCACCGGAAAATACGGACCGAAACAAATCACGGCAAAAAGCAGCGCCGACGCAAAGAGCGGCCACATTTTCCTGAAACCGGTGGCTAGACCCACTGCGGCCAGCGGCAGCGTCAGCCATCCCGGCCAGATGGACTCGTTGGGGATGGATGAGGGAAGGACAAGGGCTTTGGCGAAAACGCTGAAGCTTTCGTAGAAGTGCGGGTATCCTCCGGCCACGCCCCGATAGATGTCGTAGTTGTCCACGCGCCGGGAGCTTTGCAAAAGCAGCTCGATCATCGGCCAGACCTTTGCCGCGCCGAAAATGAGCGACAGGGCGAAAGCGCAGGCCAGCCCGATAAGAGACGCGGATAATATTCGTGAACGCCGCGCGCCATGAGTCGTCAGGCTGTCCACCGTGAAATATACGAAAAAGAAAAGGGCGATCACCACGTAGCCGAGGCCGAGCTGCGTGAGCGTAATGGCCGTCAGCAATCCGGCGAAGAGGATGTTTTTTAAAATGGGAAGGCCGTCTTGCGGATCGGCTTTGGCGACATGTGAGCGCGCATTTTCTAAAAAGAACCAAATCCACGGCACAAGGTGAAAGTAGAGTTTGAAGTAAAAACCCCATTCCAGGCGCGAAAGCCACCAGCCGGAAAGCGCGTAGGCGGTTGCGGCGTAGGCGGAGCCGAGTGTCGAGGCGTCGAATACGCGCCGAGCGAGAAAAAATATTCCCAGGGTTCCGATGAGAAAGAAAATTACGATGTTGATTTTCATTCCCAGCGCTTCGCCGAAAACGAGGGGTGTAAGGGAAAAGGGACTGAAAGCCGGGTCCTGCGGGTTGGCGGGCAGGGGATAGCCGCCGCCGAGAAAATGTGTGCGTAAGGGAAATTCGTGGTCTTCCAGAACGGCTTTTCGCATGAGGCGGTCGTATGTGGCCTGTTGCAGGTAGTCGTGGGATCGATGAGCATCTACGCCGCAAATCGCCGCCGGATGCCGAAACAAAGGCGCCAGCATCAAAACGACCAGCACCGCGCAGGCAACCACTGCCGCACGTACTTTTTTCGTCTCGCCTTGTCCCATGCGTCTCCTCGTAAAGCAGCTCAAACTTTGAAAGATGATATCGGCATATGAAAGATGCGGCAAGGAAGGGAGGCCTAAAATGCCCTTGCCCTATTGACATCGTCATGTCTTGCGTGATAGGCAAAACCCCCTTGCGGGGCAGTGGCTCAGCTGGATAGAGCACCGGACTACGAATCCGGCGGTCGGGGGTTCGAATCCCTCCTGCCCCGATTAAGGATAAACCCCATAATCGTTGGATAATCCAATGTTTATGGGGTTTATCTTTTCTTTCTTGACTGCAATGCCAATTTCCCCAACTAGTCATATCTGGCCGCAATAGGTCATAGTATTGCAAATTTTTTACGAGTATTTTTCTACCGGTCCAATTGGCCGGTCATTGGGCGCCTCCTCGTAAAAATTTACACAAAAGGTGTCCCGCTTCTTAAGGGGCTCAGTATGCCCTATCCACTTTCCACTAACCACTGATCACTGCCAATTCGCTAATTGTCGCGTTCAGCAGTCGCTCGATGATTTCGGCCTGATCACCGGGACAGACAGAGGCCGCAGAGAGCGTGAGAGCGCCGTTGTATCCGCTCACGGCGGCCAAAACGTGCGGTGGTTTGGCAACCGGCGGCAAAAGGCGCGCCATTCGCGGCGCCTTGTCAAAGGTGACGCTTTCCATGGTGATCGGCCCCATATTGGTTATCGAATTGGCCAAATTTTTCTTTTCAATGGTGAAACGAACGAAGTTGTCAAAGCCTCTTTTTATAATGCGAATGGGCAGCAAATATCCGGGCGGAACAGAGCCCACATAGTCGCCCAGCCCGATCCAATTGGACTTTTGACGCTGCGTCAGATTCGTCACTCGTTTGAGGGTGTGGTCAAAATCTTCACCAAGATCTGTTCCGAGTCGTAAAAACTCCAGAGAGCTCATATTGCACACGGCTTCGCAACGTTTGCCTGGAATATAGCGCCGCAGATCGACGGTATAATACAAACGCAGTTGGGATTTGCCGTCCCAGTCACCCGCCTTCACTTGCGCGCGGAAAAACGCCGCCATGATGATATCGTTGAGCGTCACCCCCCTCTCGCGGCCCCAGGCGGCCAGCCGAGTCACCTGCTCGACAGGCAAATCGTGGACGAACAGCTTCGTTTGCCCTGGGCCGATAGCGACGCTGATCTGATGCGTGGCCAGCGGAATGAGTTTGTCATAGATGGCACGCAGATGGTTGAAGAAGATTTTCGGGTACTGATGCCACGGTATCCAGCGTACAACCTGCCAGATGCTGCGCGATCCCCGGCGGTTGGGAGCGGGTTTGTACTCCGAGTCGTCTTTCAAGCGAACGTAAATGCCGGAAATAATCGAACTGATTTCCTTGACGCCGCCTGCGTCCGAGGCCAGATGCGCGACTTTGAGCAGCAACTTGTCGCCGCCCGACTCGCGCCAAAGGCACGCCCTTACCTGCGGTCCTTTGAAACCATCAATTGATTCCAGTCTGAATTTCTCGTAAGCCTCCGCGTCGCTTGCGATGACCAGTTGATCGTCGTCTATGTTTTCCAGGCGAAGCCAGTATTGTCGTCGATCATCGTAAACGAAACGGCAGCCCAGGATCGGCTCCGCGTCCAAAGCCAGTCGCAGAGCCCGGTTGAGCCTGTCTGCATTCAACGCATGATCAAACTCCATTTCGAGCTGAATAATCAGATCGACCATTGATTCCAGGCAATACACAGCCCGATCCGTTACGATGGAAGGAATTTTTTTCGGAATCTCATTCATAAAAGAAAACATCCGTATGTTTATTAAAAAGCGATTCTCACTTGGATGCTATCGACTCCGCGCCTGATTGTCATCAGGTCTGTTGTGGATTACGATCTGGTGCGAGTGATGAAAATTATTTTTAACCAGACTTTCCACGACTCCAATTACGCCGACAACGGCGCCGCCGTGGAGGGGCGCATGGAAGCCGCCATCAGGGATGTGCAAGGCGATCCCGACTTTGAAATGACGACGTGCGTTGCGGCAACGCCGGAAGACATCCTTCGCGTGCATGACCTCGATTACTTTCAGACGATTCAAAAAGACACAAAGCTTTTCGATATGGCGATGCTGGCCGCCGGCGGCGCCATATACGCGGCGAAAATCGCGTATGACGGCGAGCCGGCCTTTGCCGCGATACGACCGCCGGGCCACCACGCATCGCGCGCCTCATCCTGGGGTTCATGCTATTTCAGCAACATGGCCGTGGCGCTGTGCGCGCTCAAAGATCAGGGAAAAATCGAACGCGCCTTCGTCATCGACTTTGACGCGCACACCGGGGACGGCACATTAGATATTTTCTCGAAAAAGCCGGGGTTGAAAGCCTATAATCCCTACGCACCGGACCCCAAAAACTATATCGAAGATGTGCGTGAGCGTCTGGAGCAGGCTGGCGGCGTGGACATCATTGCCGTATGCGCCGGTTTCGATTCCTACAAAAAAGACTTGGGGAAAAAGCTCGGGACGCTCGACTTTTATCAAATTGGATCGTTGGTGAAACGATACGCAAACAGGTATTGCGCCGGCAGAAGGTTCGCCGTTTTGGAGGGGGGATATTATCTGCCCGACCTGGGAAAAAACGTGCACGCTTTCTGTCAGGGAATGGATGATTAGGAAACACGATGGACGACATTAAAATACTTTTCCAGCCCGTTCACAAGGGCGACGACAACTACCAGTGGGTGAACGTCGAATTGGGGCCAGCGCGCGTGGGCAAGGCCCGGATCAAAAAGCTCGGCGACGTCATCACTATCAACAACATCAACATTTTCCCTGAGTACGAGCGGCGGGGATTCGCCACGCGCGTTATTAAACTCTTTAAAGACAGCGCAGCTGTGCTCATCGCGGAAAACGTGCGCGCCACGGCCCGCACATTCTGGGAACTGATGGGATTTGAGGACACGAAAGACGGCCACTATCGATGGCCGAAAAAACAAGCCGCAACGCAAAGCAAAAAATAAATTAGGATAAAAGGGCGCCAAGCCGACTGGAGAAGGATTTTTTAATGGCGGAAACACCAGACTATTCAAAGCACTTGTCACTTTTCAACCTTTTGGATGACGCTGTTATTGCTGCAGACAGCGGCTATCAGGTCGTCTTCTGGAACCGGGTGGCGGAAAAACTATATGGAATCCCGTCCAGCGAAGCGATTGGAAAGTCGATCAAGGAACTGATCCTTGTCGAAGAATCGCCGGTTTCACGAGAAGAGATTCGCAAGGTCGTTCAGGCCGTGGGCGTGTGGCAGGGCGAGGCGGTTCATATTATGCGCGACGGCAAGCGGATCTGCGTGGACTGGAACATCAAAGTATTGGAACTGCCGGAATTTGGAAAGTGCGGAACGATCAGCATTGCAAGGGACATCACCAAGCGCAAGCGGGCCGAGAAGGCTCTGATAATGCGTGAACATTACTACCGAACGCTGATGCATAGCATGCACGAAGACATTCTAGTCATCGACAAAGATTTCCGGGTATCCGACATTAACAACACATTTCTGACCACGATCGGGTGCGGCAGAGAGGAAGTGTTAGGGAAGCATTGCTACGAGATATTGCACGCTTATGATTCACCCTGCTCTGAACATGGCGAACAGTGCGTTTTGAAGGAAGTATTTGAAACGGGGGAGCCCGGCCAATGCCTTCACGAGCACAAGAAAAAGGACGGGACCTTAGCCTTTGTGGAAATTATACTTTCTCCTATGAAAGATGAAAAAGGGAATGTGACGCATGTGGTCGAGGCGATGCACGATATTTCCGACTTGCTGAAAACACAGAGGGAACTGAAAGAGAGTGAGGAGTTATACCGTCTGCTGGCGGACAACGTGGCCGATACCATTTGGATTCTCGGGCTTTCCGATATGCGTTTTCCTTATATCAGCCCGGCGGTGGAAAAAGTATTGGGCTATACGCCTGCGGAAGTGCCTGATCTGGAGCTTTCGGACTTCATGACGCCCGAAACAATGGAAAAGATAGCAATGTTGATATCCGAGGAATTGGCATTGGTAAACGAAGAGGGCGCTGCTCCCAACAGGACACGGG
>Ga0307990_1002272_pt1 | contig 15476 bp, 16 predicted proteins | sample EllFjometagen129_FD_203168 | JGI IMG/M metagenome (GOLD analysis project Ga0307990, IMG submission 203168) | Marine microbial communities from Ellis Fjord, Antarctic Ocean - #129 | ecosystem: Environmental > Aquatic > Marine > Unclassified | place: Southern Ocean | collected 2014-10-08
TTATCTAATTCCTTATTGGTTAGGTTTAATAAAGATTTTACAGCATCTTTATATGGCGGAGATATAAAGGGCTCATCAACGTTAATATGTGTGAATGATGTTCCATTAAATCCACCTGCTACTTCTCCAAACAATCCATCCTTAACTGGGGTTAAAGCTATACCCTTGCCTTTAAGCATCTTCTTTGGATCAGGTATTTCTCCGGTTGACATATCTAATACTTGAGCATCGGTAAGCGGAGATAATTTTACAGAGGTTCCTTTAGATACAGTATTAATTCCCATGGATTTCAAAAGACCATTAAATTTATTAAGCTCATAACTGGCTGTTGGCGCTGGGGGGATTTCGTTATGCATAATGGCGCGCCAATAGTCAGCGTTCTTATTATTTTTTATACTGTACATTTCTTGTAAGATGTTCCTTGCATTATATCCTAAGAGAGAATTCATAGTTAATTTATCTATGCTTTGTCCGCCTATGCCTCCACCTTGTATTGGTTGGTTGTCCTGGGTATAAGCTTCGTTTATCCCACGAGAAGACATTTTATTATCTACTTGATGTTTTAATTTAGTGATATATGCTTTACCAACTGAAATATTATTTATATTAGCACCTGTTGCAGGGTCATGTATCGTAACTTTATCAGGGTGTTTATTATCTCTTACTTTTATATTAAATTTTTTATTTAGGTTGCTTAACTCATCAGCGATAGCCTTTCTATAGTCTATCCCAGAGAAGTTTTCTACAAGGAATGGTTTTCCTTTAAGATTTGCAACCTTACCTGCGATATTTTCTAGGGTTTGTCCTGGATTAATCCTCGTAGGCACTCCATGAGGGTCAACCATGATTTCTATTTTTTCACCATGTTCAGTGATTGGGGCAAGGTCGTCTGATATTATTTTAGAAACAATATGTTTATTACCATGTCGCCCTGAAATTTTATCACCAACCTTAAAAGGCTCCTCGGTACGTACATATATATCGACATGATCCCTGAACTTTACTTTATCAGTAATAATGCCTGGCATTGTTTTATTCCATGAGGTTGAAGTACTCTTCATAGGGGATACGGAAGATTTTTTAAGCTTAGTAAGTATATCATCAGATCCAGTTAGAACATTTTTACTTAGAGTGGCTGCGATTGTGTCGTTAGGATGGACCTTTTCACCGATACGTAATATACCGTCAGGGTCATACCTTTTCATATCCTCTTTTGTAATATCAAAAGGGAAGTATGCTCTATATTTTTCAAGATCTGCTACGGTAGTTTCAGTTAAAGGAATAGAAACCTTATTCATGTGTAGTGATCTAAGCTTATTAGCTGCACTTTCGGTTATAACGGCTGCGTCCTCGTGGTTAAATCCTAAATATGGCATGTATGCTGTGTTAAGGTTTACTCCATATGAGTATTTACCAGCCTTGGTAAAATTAGAATCTGCTAAAAGATCACCTTTCTTGATACGTTCACCAACAGTAACCTTAACCTTAGCATCAAGGATAGTTTTATCATTTAATGGAATATTCCGAAAGATAGGGTGGTCAATCTTCCCACCTGACCCCTTAATAATAATATTATTGTCAGATATACTATCTATTATGCCAGAAGTTTTAGCTTTGATAGAAAATCTATCACCAATCTTATCTAATAAGGGCTCTCCGTTTAAAACTGTTTCAACTAAAGGGTTTTCCGGATCAACAAGAGAGACTGCTTGCTCTGACATCTTAGCTGAGGTCATACCCCTGTTGCCTTGGTCTGAAGAAAGGAACGGAACCGTATTACTTGCCAGATCAAACATGCCTTGTGCAGAGGATATCATATATTTAACCGAAGTAGATAAAACTGACTTATGATCATCATTAATTATAGCTTGAATATATTTGTTTACTGGGATCCATTTATTGCCCTTCTTAGTAAATTGGCCAGGGAAGGCAAGTGGGGCTCCAATAAGTTCGCTTAGAGCTTTCCACTCTGTGTTTCCATTCTTTACATTGATAACTTTAGCTTTAAGCTCATTGCCTACCTTTTTAGTATTTAGGGCAAGGTTAAGGGAAATACCACTTGATGCTGATTCCGGAGTGTGGCTAATGTCTAGAAATCCCATGTGTGAAGACTGAAGAAGTTTAGCTTCAGCTGGTACAGCATCAGGGCTATGCACTCCGCCTTCACCAAGAAGTGTTGTTAGAAATGGTGTGTTAAGAATAGCAATAGGATTAGTTTGAGATGCATAACGGGAGAGTTTAGATGTTGTAAATATATGTTCAATTGCTTTTGAGAGAGCATTTTTATCTACTATTTTATTTAGATCGTTATCATCCAGCATTTTCTTCTTCATCTTATATTTAGTTAACCCAGCATTAGGTGGTTTTGCTAGTTTTTCTTCTAGCATGTCATTAGCAGAGTGGACACTCTTAAATATAAGTGATTCTCTGTTAATAGGTTCAATATCACCGCGGGTAAGCTTAATGAGATGATCAGTAGCATCTAGCATCATATTCTTATCTATGTTTTTATATGGAGTTCCTAGAGTTAATTTATTAACATCACCGTCAAGTTCTGCCTCAGTGATATAATTCTTAATAGCTGTCTCACCTTCTTCTATTGTTGGAGCTTTCTTTTTAAAAAGAGCCTTGTACGCTTTCTTTATGGTGTTGTCATGATCAACATCATTATTTATTTCGTAAAGGTTAGCCCCAAGAATATTTTTTATATCTCCTTCTGATGCTCCAATAGTTTTAAGGATAGGAGAGAGAGGTATAGATCCTTGCCCGATTTTAAGCTTGAGCAGTTTCTTGTCTTCATCAATAAACAATCTGAGGGAGTGCTTACCTTTTGCATTAATAAAGACTTCCGGGGTTCCTTTGCTTGTACGTCTTGCATATCCACCTGGTTTAAGTCTAAATTGGGTAGGTAGATTATACTGAGTTCCATTTACGATAAATGTGTCTAAATTAGTTAGCAATGGGAGGTCACCAATCTTAACTTTTTTTTCAGCTAACACTTTGCCATCTTTATCTTTGAGTACGAAGGTAGGTTTTATAGACGAAGAGATGGATTTTCTATTAATGATTGCTTTTTGGATATCTCTCCAATCGCTAGGGTTAAGATCTGGATCTGAGAATTCAACATCTTTAACAGATAAGGTTTTCTCATCTGTTTCTATTGGGAAAAACTTCTTAAGTCCGTTCTCAATAGCTTTTTTATTATTTTCAATATTGTATAATCCTGCCGACTCAGGTGTAAGCATTTAAGTCCCCCTTATGAAAAGAAAAAAATAGATCTTTGTTTGGTGTCAAGGAATTAATATTGTGGGGGAAAATATTGGTGCGATTAGGCGTAAAATATGACATATATATAATGTAGGTTTGGTACATTATCCGGGTTCAATTCTCGGCTATATTTTTTACTATCAACCTATTAAAACTAGGAGGAAGTATATGTGCAAGAAGAAAGATAAAATTCCAGCTTTCCTTGAGAAAGTTAAAAAATCATTGGAGAGGGGTAGGGAAGAAATCTATTGTCCTTACTGTCAAACAGGAGCACAGATGAAGATGATAAACATTAAAGAGATTGATATTGAAAAGTCTAGTGATCTTAGGTCTGCTGTGTATAGATGTAGTTGTGGTAAGGAATGTAATTATAATGAAATTATATGTGATATTAATGAAGCAATATCACACTATGAAGCTCTTCCAGAAATAAAGGTTGAAGAAGTATCTTCAAAGCATTCCTCACTTCTGGGTCAAAATTATAGTGGGTCGACACTGAGAGCATCTAATAAGGGCAGGTTTGGATACGCTATGCATAGTGGTGGACGGGATTCCGGAACAGGGATTAATCCTCACGGGGCTACTCGTTGTTAAAGATAATTATTAGGAGAATAAAATGACAAAGAAAGATAAGAATACGTGTACAGTTGAAAGAATAATAAAATGGCTTTCGCAAGGCGGAGATGTATTCTTTGAAGGGATAAGGATTGAACAAGTTTTATACACCACATTATCCTCTGGAAGAATCTTGATTAGATTAGATGGGTCTAGCACGTGTACTAATGTGGAGTTGGCTACGATAAAATTACTGTAAATATTTTTATATATTTAGAAAAGGGTAGGTGAAGAAGGTTAGTAAAAATAGAAGTGATCAATCATTTCCTTTTTGTCTATTATCCATTGAATCATCAAATAGTTCTTTATAGGGTATCCTTGCCCGTACTTATCCTTTTTTTATTATCAGTGGGTGGTGGTGCATCTTGCTGGATCGATACCGGGATTGCCCTCCGGGAATTGGGTTGATAGCACTAGTCAGCTTAAAGACATATTCTGTGGAAGTGGGATGGGTGAATAAAATTAGGCGATGGGGATTCGTGTCTTTACCCTGTCATTTTTGTTTTCGATAGCACACTGCCTCTTACTGGATTAAATTTCAGTTAATGAGCAGGAATCTCTGCGGCTCCAGACCAATGAGATGGCGAGAGTCCTCAGTGCTTATTTACAAAAAGGATGTCTCGTTATATTTTAGTCACATCTATGGAATTTCTATATATCCCTGACTTGCAAGAATGAGATATAGGCGTGGCTATTCATTATGGAGGGTAAATGAAAGATTTGAAATGGTTAATTGTTGGTATTCTATTTATAATAATGGCAATACTTTATAATGATATTTTACCATTATTCCCTGGTGGCATATGTTTTTGTGTATGGGGAGAAAGTAATGGATATTTATCATTTAAAAAACGTGGTAAAAAAAAAGCATAGAGGTTGATATGCATATGATATAGACTTGGCCATTCATTTGGCCTCCTATGCTCAGGGGAGTTGTTTCATATATGAGAGGTGGAGAGTCATTCATTAATGTGGGTAGTTGATTTTTGATGTTCAAAAAAAAAGATGATACTTTTAATCATAAGTTTTTAGGGAGAGCGATCTTTCTATATAAGTTTTTCTGTAGGAGAAAAAATGAAAAAAAATATTTTAGTAATTGTTCTTATAGCTATGAGTATTCTTATGGTTATAAGTGGGTGTAACCAAGTTGAACCAGATGTTAAGTTGTTTAAAGAGGCTGTAGGATATAACTGGGAGATGAGTGTAAAAGATGTTTTATCTCAACCGGGACATAGTAATCCAGACAGGAGAGTTGTTGATGAAGCTGGAAGAGAAAGACTTCTATATAAGACTTATCTTTTTGATTCTCGTTGTGCAATGCTTTTTATCTTTTCAAATAAAAAACTTGAGACCATAAGCTATTTTGTATATACTGATGACATGGAAGTTTGGTGTAATTGTGTAGATATATTTCCATATTTATTAGGTATGCAATATGATCACATAAACAATTCAGGATTAAGTGTTGGTGGTTATTGGAAGGGTGAGAGGACTTATGCTATAATGGCGATTCCTAAGAGCATGGAATATGTTCGGGTAAACCTATCTTCACTAGAAATTAAAAATGTTAATGATGCTGCGATGAAATGTGGAATATATAATTAATTTATGTGGTGCGAAAAAGCATAAAATATGACATATACTTAATGTAGAAATATATTTTTCACCTTTCCCTGTTGTAATATAGGGAATAAGTACTAATGATTATTATCTCCTAGTATAATGATCCTTTGAAAGTTAGTACTAATAAACAACTACAGACTCCTGAAGTATATTTTTCTGTGGTTGTGATTCGACGTGCCCTGATCGATCTACATCAGGGCACGTTTTGTTTGTTTTTTAGTAATAATTTTTAAAAGAGTTATTACTAAAGGGTGAATAATAAAGTGAATGGCGAGAGAATTCTTAATTTATACCTGTCTACCGGTGATGGGAGTTACACTTAGATCGGAGTAGCATACTAAAAGTGGTATTTTGGTGTGTGTAGACGTCCCTATTGGGAGTGCTAGAAGTCTACAATGTCGCAGATTAAAGAAGATGATAAAGTTAAAACTGTAATCATGATATATTAATATAATGTTTATGGTACTTAAGAATTCTCAGGCCATGCCCGCTATTTATTTAGTCACAAAAAAAACGGAGGTAAGTAGTATGATATCAATGAATACAGCAAAACAGGTAGGAATTGGAGTAGGATTAGCAGTCGTAGCAATTGCCGGAACTTTGTTTGGACCAAAAGCATTCAAAGGAGTTAAGTCTTCATACAAAGGCCGTAAGGATCGTAAGGCTAAGGTTGCAAAAGAAGCTGCTAAAGATTCCAAGGACTCACAGTAAGAAAGTGATACCAAGGATAGAAAAAAAATTCTTGTATTGCTGAGACTTTGTGATAATAACATTTTGTGGAACGTCCACGATGTTATATTTGGCGAAGATTCAAAACTGGGAAGTAGAAAAGATGTGCAAGCATTGGTAAAACATTCGCTAGTTAAGAATCGATGTCGCAGAAGAATCATGACCCTTGAGGATTCACGGATAACTATTATCAATAAAATTCTTGAGGAAATGTATAAAGTCTAGGTAATGAAAGCGCAAGGCTTAGCTTATTAAGTCTTGCGCTTTTATATAAAACATATTTTTTTTAGATATTACCCATAACATTATAGGAGGGCAAATGGATATATTTGTGGACGGTAGCTACAAAGAGGGTAAGGCGGGTACCGGTATTATAGTCCTTGATAGGGATATACTAGTTGAAAGAACTGGAAAAGCATACATGGATAAAAATTCATTTAATACAGAACTTAGAGCTATACTAATGGGCTTAGAGGTTGCAGAGAGGTATGATAGGGTGAATCATATTATGTCTGATAATAAGAACATAGTAGAAACTATAAATAATAAGCTATGGAAAGAAAGCTCAATAGATGTATACGCTAGGATAATCAATAAGGTTATGATAAAGATGACCCTGTTTGATGGAGAGTTAAAATGGATTCCAAGAAAGTATAATAAATTAGCTAACGGTATGGCAAAGATAATGGTGTCTGGGTTTGAATGGGAAAAAGAGATTTCTTGTGGTAACAAATTACGAGTAAAAGATTCTCAGGATCCGATGCATTGGATAATTGAAGATGAAATAGTAAGTATCCATGAGGGGGTGTTTATGTGTACGTGTGAGGTTAGTAAGTATTTATCAACTAATAAATTAAATTGCCGGCATATTTGGGCAGTTAAAAGAAAACTGAATATTGTTAATAGGAATGGTGAGGGAATATTATCACCATTTGCAGAAGTGTTAAAGATGAGGATATGATGGGTAAGGGAATATATAATATTAAAAAAGTTAGCGATGAAGATATTGAAAGACGTTTAAAATCAAGTAATGCTTCTATCGATATTCCGCTAATATTGCGAACCGTTTGTAAACCGGTTAAGGATCATAAAGATGGAAGGAAAATAGCCGTTAAGTTAAGGAGAACTTTAGTAAAAAATCCACGTGGAATGGGGATAGCGGCTCCACAATGCGGCATAGATGCAAGGGTTTTTACATATAGACCGTGTGTAGGTGGTGCGTATAAAATAATCATTAACCCTAAAATGATAACTTTGAGTGAGGAAATGCTTGAAGGAGGAGAGGGATGTTTAAGTATACCAGGTGTAGCTGGTAACGTACAACGCTCTACAAAAATAACAGTAGAATATATTGATAGTAAGGATGAATTAGTTCGAGAAACATTAGAAAACTTGGAAGCAGTTGTCTTCCAACATGAATACGATCACCTGGAAGGTGTTCTTTATATCGACAAAGCGTCTGAGATAAGGAAAATAACGCCTTAAAGAGGGGGTGTTCATGGGTAAAGCATGGGGACATATAGGTAATTTATTAATAATCTGGGTAGTCGTAATTTCTAAAGAGATAGCTGCAGAAGCAAGTCGTAGAAATTACAACACAGTGGTTACTGCTCGAAAAGAAGTAAACGGCTTGGCAGATGAGGTGTTCGGAAAGAAACAAAAGAATGCCAAAAATAAATAGATTACTTATTTATGCCGGGTTAACACCGGCCTTGCGGGATTCCTCATAGGTCCCAATAGTTCAAGTGATAGGCATACCCCATGCCTTTTATTTGTTATCTAGTTTTTTATTAAAGGAGATTATTAAAGAAGCAAGTTTAGCTACTTGGATCATTTCTCTAGATTCATCAAAAGATTCAGCATTAGATATTAGTGATGGGTTTTCACAAACTTCTTCACATAAAGTCCTTAACCTTTGATCGACTGTAGGGATGTATTCATTGGCAAAAGATAGTGGTGTAGGTAAACAGATGTATCCATCATAGATGGCTATAGCTGCAATGTATCTTGATATCTCAGAAGAGAACTCACGGTTATCCAATTTTGCGTAAGAGGTTAGTTCATTCATTATGTGAACTCCGTACATGATATCTTCTAATGGTGGTTTAGTTAATGTTTCTGGCATGACTGGAGTTTCGTTAAAGGCATCAATACAATTTTCAAATATGTGTATGTTTGTCCATGGAGAAGAAGTTAGAATGCATGCTTTAAGAGCGTTAATTATATCTATGATGCTCTGATTGTCATCTAATCCGATCTTCTGGAAGATAATATTAAATGTTTCTGGTTCTTCAATCTTGATCCAATCATTACCAAAGGAAGAATTTAATGAGGTGTATAGTTTCTTTATCATAATTTGCCTGCGGCAAGTTCTGCTGCTTGCATTACTACATCCATTTTATGTGATGGGTTAATAGGTAAATTGGGAATACTAAAATTACGTTCTGGTTGTTTAGGTGGTGGTAGATTTAATGCGTCTTGCATTTTTTTGAGTTTGCGCGCTTTATCTTTCTTTTTATATATAATGCTTGGTAGTTGATACATAGCCATAGACGGAAGACCTTTTGGAGTTAGCATAGATAGAAACTCAGGCATAGATCTGATGGCTTTTTCAGATTTAGATTTATCTGGATCCTTATCTTTAAGTGAACTTATACCAAACCCAACTGGAAGACCAAATAGAAGTCCTCCTGATATGGCTTTACCTAGATGAGATTTAGATCGATAACGCATGCCGCCGGGTTCTAGAAGAGAAGCAGGATTAGGTGAATACAGTACATCACCTACTTGTTTTTTCATTGATTTAACCGGGTGGGTTATTTCTTCTGTTAATGATTTGCCGTATCCTCTGATTTGTTTACCTAATCTTTGACGATATCTACTGTCTGTGAGGGCAGTAATGGGATTTTTATTCATAGTATTACGAAGAACCTTACGTTCAAGCAGGTTAGTAGCTTTACGGGTGTTGTCTTGAATTGTATGCTTTAGCCATGGTTTAGCAGCTAGTAAATTAGCAGAGCTTATTGGGCTACCACGACGAAAAGTATGAGTTATATGTTTTAAGATAGAGTTTATTTTTGGCATGAGTACCTTTAATAAACTAAATCTATAAACTCAGGATTACTTGATAGCATAGCTTTCTTTACTATGGCATCAAAATCCGAAGTAAAATCTCTTCTCGGAGTATTATGAGTAAAAGCTGAATAGTCTCGACCATAATTGTGTGGATAAAATCCAGCAATTTTATCAGCTTTCCTAATAACTTCTATAAAAGTAACGGGCTTAACATGATTAGCGACAGATGCATATTTGTTAAGGATGTTGATATATTCTTCATCATCTGGCTTAATTTTCTTTCTGAAATCGATTTCTGATGCAACTTTATTACCTAAGACAGGGTGTGCCCAGATCTTGGTAATATCAGATGGCGTAAACCTTTGGTTAACAGCTTCTTTGATAATCGTGCAGGCGATACGTTGCCTTGAACCTATTGGCATATTATGTAGTCTGCCGAGGAAATATTCTTCGGCTAGCTTAAGCTGGATTGGTGTACTAAGAGAAAAGGTGCTTTGACCGATCTTTATCCGGTACTGGGTGATGGTCTTAATTTCTTTAGATAAGACATTAGCATCGATGGTACGTGCATGTTTTTCTGTTTTCCAATTTAACGGGATGTCAAAATGAGTAGCAGCTTCTTTTATGTAATATTTAGCAGGATCGGAAATTTCTTTTGGTAGAGCATTTTCATTAATTGCTGTTATGGCATTTTGTACTGCTAACTTAGTAGTGATATCAAACTTTGGAATAAGTTTACCTGAGGCAGCTTTAAGTAAAATAGCAAACTTACGTTTGCTGTCCCCAGCCTCTTTAATAGGCGTGTTATCAACTACTGCTTCTTTAATAAGACCATTTGAGATCATGTCATCATAATCTATAATGTTATTCATATACAACCCCTCCTTAACTAAAAAAATAATAATCTGTGAGGATAAATTATGTCAAGTAAAAAAAAACGTAAGGCAGAGCGTAAGCTAGAATGTAGGGTAAAACAAAAATTAAAATTTATAATAAGAGATCAAAAGCAGATGTATAAGAATTTTCAAAAGCTACTTAACGATCCGAAAATAGAAAAAGTTGATAAAATATTTAGTGTGTATCGAATGGTTAGGGATGAAGCAGTGTGGATTGAGGTGGGAACTGTATTAGCGATGGAGGGATATTGTGAATTAATAAGACATGCAAGGTTTGCTATGACTATAATTAATAAGGGTGTAGAGTGGGAAGATTTAAGGAAAATATCATTGTCTAAATGGAAGGGATTGTCGGAAGACAATAATTGTTACGATAAGATTAGAAAAATATCGGAGGATAAGATTTATGAAGGGAAAAAAGAAAAATAAGGAGAAGAATAAAATACCCATAGTTGAAGAGCACGAGATGGTCAGGGCTATTTTAATTGATGGGGAGATAGCAGAATTGGTAAAGAAAACAATAACATTATCAGAGGCAGATAAAGAGATTATGTTGTCTCCGGAAAGTAAAAGGTGGGTACTTAGGAAAAGAGGTAACTTAAAATTAATTGCAGCTACAGGTATATCAATAATAAATCCTGAATATGTTTGGGTACATGGGCATAAGATGATGAATCCTTACAGTGATCTTGACGAAAAAGGTAATTGTCGTGGTGGGTATATGCATTCAATGGCTGTTGGATACTCTCCTTCTGGGCAATTAGTAGGTGTCTCGTGTACAATTTCATATTTAGTAGACCAAGTAAGAAAATCAGCGTTGATACAAACGATAAAAAACTTTCCCGATAGTGGATTTAATGCTTTATCGAAAGATGATATTCCTGACGAGTACATAGATCATAATGATAAGAAACATAAAGTTAATAAAAAAAAGAAGTGGAAATATTTTGAGATAGATTCTAAACTTGGAGGGATACAAGTAGATACAATGCACCCAGCGGTGTTCAATGTAAGGGACAAATTATTAGCAGACGTTACCTATATGGATACAACTTTGGAAAGACGTATACTAACAAGGGTATGTCAATCTCATCCAGCAATTAATATGTCTTTTGTAGAATCAAGTTACATAGAACATATAGAAGGTGAAACTGGGAATGATACAATTGCCAAAATTCCAATATATTTATGCAAAAGATCGTTGCCTGAAAAAAGATTATTAGAAATCCAAGAAGCCGTTACACAGGGGCTTACATTTATACCATCAGATATTAAAGTAATTAGCCATGTGGAGGCTGTATCTCAAGAGGAAGAAGAAGAAAATATAATAATAGAAGAAGAATCTGAGACGGCAGAAAGGCTATCGCTCATAGAAACAATAGAAAATAATTTAGAAAAATATTATAGTAAACTTAACCATGTTATAGGTGATAGGGAATTAAATATGTATGACTTAACGATTGAAGAATTAAAAAAAATAATAGGTGAGGGAGAAGAAAAATGGAAAATAGGGAATCAGTAGTGTTATCAGTACTGCAGTACAAAGCATTAGAAGAGATTAAAAAGGGTAATGGGGTTACTGAAACTAAGAATAATAGATTTCTTGTAAAAGAAAGTGATACGTATATCAACGGGCGTACAATAAAAAAATTAAGAAGTTTATCTTTGTTATCATATAACCTTGGTGCAGAAGAATGGATATCTTATATTGGAGAGGAATATTTAGCTACTCATATAGTAACAGTAAACAATAAGGGTAATAAAATAGTGAAGTGTTCAAACAATAGCCCAGTACACATTGAGATTAATCAAGAAAAGAAAATTGACACTATTGCAATTAATGATTTTATCAATAAGACTATTGGCGATATTATAGATATTGTGGAAGAGAGAATGACAAAGAAGCTTATTGTAATAAAAAAAGAATTTCAAGATGCAGATATCGGTCCAAACAAAAATTTAGAAATTAACTCAGCGTTAGATATAAATGTCCCTGATGGTAAAAAAGTTGAGGACTTTGAAGATACTCCGGATAGCAAAGATGAAGAGAAGGACAAGAGTGAAGAAGTTCAAGAAGAACAACAAATTATCGAGATTAATGTGGAAAAGGATGGGCAACCTAGATTAGATTTAACTGAAGAATTGGAGGAAAAATGATAAAGTCAATACATGTAAAGAATATGAGAGGATTTAAAGACAAGAAGATAGTTTTAACCGGTAACGATGCGATTATTGGGAAAAACGCAACTGGTAAGTCTACAATGTTAACGTGCTTAGCCATAGGCGTAATCGGAAAACATCCGCTGGCAGAGAAAAAGTTGAGCTCAATTATATCAATGATCCCTGATGGCGAAACTGAGGGAACAATAATCCTTGAGCAAATTGCTGGTGATGGCAAACAGACGATCATAGATAGAAGGTTCATTAAATCAAATAAAAAAAATACCCAGAAGATTACTATTAATGGGAAGAAGTACAACGTTACTAAAGCTGGCGAGAAGATCAATACTATCTTTGGAGATGATAAAGGAAGACCGTTCATCTTGCGTTTTAATATCAGTAAATTTATTGAAATGAAAGATAAAGATAAACAACAATTTATCTTCACTGTTTTTGGAGATAAGTTATCTAGCATGACATGTGTTATGATAAGAGGTGATATGAGACTTGATTTGCTAAAGGCTCAGGAAGCAAATTTTGTAAGCACAATGAGATTAATATATAATGTATCAGATTTTAATAATGTTCCCGAAGGTAAAAAAGAAGAATGTCTGGATAAAGTAGAGGCAATGTTTGATTATACCCCAGATGAAAAAGAGGCATACTCAGAGATTATTGGATTGATAAATGAAGTCCCGGATGATGTTATTATACAAGAATTTATTGAAGATATTATTATTAGAGTTAATGAGCTAAAGTGCTTGAGACAAGAAGAGCTTGACGCCACGAGAAAGGGGTTGTCAGAGAATAGGTTATTCTTAGAAAATTTACGTCCTGTTGGAGATATCGAAAAAGAGATAGAAGAAATAAACGAGAAGAAAAAATCTCTTGAGAAACAAAAAGTAGATTATGCTAATTACACAACAAACCAGAAAGAATATGAAAAGAATATTAAAACCTTCAGCACATTAGAACCGGTTAATGCCGTAGAATTAAAACGTCTTAAAGGTATACAGAAAAATCAGAAGAGCATTGTAGAACAGGTTAAGACGATTAAAGAAGAAATAAAAACATTAAAAATACAAAGAGATGACCACAAGGGGAATAAAGAAGAGCATGCTGAAAAGATTAAAATACAAGGAAGGGTTGGTCTCAATAAGAAGAATGCAATAACCCTTAAAGTAGAGGAGGGTGTGCTAGAAAAAGAGATAGCTAAGTTAACTACGGAAGACAATAAAAGAATAGCTAAAAATAAAGAAGTTACTAAAGTAGAAGAAGATCTTAAAGGTAGTAACGATATTTTAGAAAATGACATCAAGGAAGTAAAGAATAAACTTAAACTATTGAAAGAGGGTGTAGCTGCATTTAAACTTGGTGTATGCCCAACTTGTGGGACATCTGTAAAATCTAAGGATATGAAATACGATCTAGAAAAATCCATAAAAGATATCGAAACATACACAACTAAAATTTCCGAAGAGGAAGAATTGCTTACTATTAATAGGGGGCAAGAGGGTGCTCTATTAGTAGGGGATGTAGACCCAGCTCTCGTAATAAAAAAAACCGAGCTTAAGGCTGTTGTAGAGAAAATAAATTCAGCAGAGATAGATATTGATTCGGAGATTGATGAAGCAGCTGGTAAAAAAGCTTACCCAAATGCAGAAAAGTTATATAATGATGTAGTTAAGAAAATTACCGGTAAGGAAGATGGTATATTGGCAGACCTTCAAGTCAAGATAGCAGATGAACAAAAATTATCAGAGGATATTAAAGCTATCGAAGGTGCTCAGTCCAGGAACAAAGTTAAAAATGATGAGCTAAAGAAATTAGTTGTTCCTAAGGTGATAAATTTACCAAATGAAGTAGATGAATTAATCCAGGATGCTGCCAACAGATTAGTACCATTAGAAGAAGAGAAAACTAAAACGTTGGAGAACCAGGGAGTAGAAAAGGTAGTTGTTCAGCAAGAAGATAAAGTAGAAAAACTTGAGAAGGTCTCTCAGTTTGTTAGAGCAATGGAAAAAGTATTACGTTCGTATAAAAATACGGTGGTCGGTAAAATGCTTGGGACTATTCCAGCAAAAGCTGATGCTATTGTTAAGAAAGTTATGCCAGATGTATCCGTGGTATTTGATGGTGAGAAGTGTGGTATTTATAGAGGACAGTATATCCCATTAAAAGAATTATCTGGTGGTGAAGGTGTCATAGTTACTGGTGCTATAATTGCTGCGATGATGCAGGAAGCACGGGTCAAAGAAAAGATAGTATCTTTTGAAGCTAATGAACTTGATAATGAAAACATTATATTATTAATGAAAGCTTTAGAGGGGACTGATCTGGATAATGTATTATTATCAACCTATCCACGTGGTGGGGCTCTTAAGGATAAAGCTATTACAAAAACTTGGGGGATAATAAATTTATAAAAAAAATGGGCGGGGGAAACTCCGCCCTTATGTTTGGGAGAAAACATGAAGAAATTATTTTATTGTGAAGAAGAAGGAAACTTTTATTGGGTGACTGACCGGGATAAGACTATCTTGATTGAGTGGCACCCTGAATATAGTGGAGAAGATCAGCTTGACCAAGGCGTAATGTATAAGAAATTAGTTGTTACGAAAAAGGCTAAGGTTGGTGGTCACCCCATTGAGGAATATACCGACACAACCTTACTGATATATCCATATCAGGCTGGGCAACCATTCTATTTAGAGCGGGCAACAATGGAACACATTAAAAAGGAGATAGAACTTTGTGACAAGTATGGTGTTGGTCATAAATATTATGAAGATCTTAAACAATATATAGCAGAGGCATATCTGGTGACCTTTGAGATTACTACAAGGGTAGTATCTACAGGTGGTGAGGAAAACATTTGTGAAAAAGCAAAAAACAGGATAGCACGGGTCGCGGGCGTTTATCTGGTGCCTGAGAATGTTATAAAAATAAGGGTGGATCAAGAAATGCCGTATGGTGCACTTGATGCCGATCTGGAGGAGAAGTTATGAGTTATGATATACTATATGAAAAGTTATTTATAAAGATTGGAGAAGATCAGTTTATTCCGATGGTGCTTGCTGGTAGCAACAATTGCTATTGTAATTCTCAAGA
>Ga0307990_1002276_pt1 | contig 15452 bp, 14 predicted proteins | sample EllFjometagen129_FD_203168 | JGI IMG/M metagenome (GOLD analysis project Ga0307990, IMG submission 203168) | Marine microbial communities from Ellis Fjord, Antarctic Ocean - #129 | ecosystem: Environmental > Aquatic > Marine > Unclassified | place: Southern Ocean | collected 2014-10-08
CTTGGTCAAATGTATCAAGCGTTTTAAATAATTCCTTTATTTGATCTTGAACCTCCATATCTTCTAATTTTGAAGCCAAAGATAACATTTTTTGAACTATCAACCATATTTTAGATTAGAGCCAAAAAAGTTTCTATCCCCCTTCCCCCACTCCCCATTCAACAAGAAATTGTAAATATCCTCGATAAGTTTACGGAGTTGGAGGCGGAACTGGAGGCGGAGCTGGAGGCGCGGCAGAAACAATACGAATATTACCGCAATGAATTATTGAGTTTTGAAGGGAAAGAAGTGGGGTGGAAAACGCTGGGAGAAATGTGCATATTGAAAGCAGGGAAGTCTATCTCTGCTTATGACATATCAAATATTAAAAATGAGGAATCTTTATATCCGTGTTTAGGTGGTAACGGATTGCGTGGTTATGTAAAATCATATTCTCATATTGGAGAGTATCCTATAATTGGAAGACAAGGAGCATTATGTGGAAATATCTGTTTTGCAGAAGGCAAATTTTATGCAACCGAACATGCTGTAGTGGTTTCTCACAAGGGTCGATTTGTTTCTCGTTTTTTGTATTACCTATTAATGTCAATGAATTTAAACCAATATGCAACAGGCGGTGCACAACCGGGTCTTGCTGTTTCCAAATTAGAGAAAATCAGAATCCCAATTCCGCCCCTTGCCGAACAAGAGCGCATTGTCGGGATATTGGATAAATTTGATAAGCTGGTGGCTTCGACAAGCTCAGCCACCGAAGGCTTGCCTGCCGAGATTGCCGCACGCCGCAAGCAATATGAATATTACAGAAATAAACTTTTAAGCTTTAAGGAATATGAGTAAAGTTTCAATCCGTTTTTTTAATGACCGCGAAGTACGTGCCGTTTGGGACGAAGAAAACGCTAAATGGTGGTTTTCTGTTTTAGACATTGTCGCTGTTCTTACCAACCAGGACGACTACAATAAAACACGAAACTATTGGAAATATCTTAAAGCCAAATTAAAAAAAGAAGGAAACGAACTGGGTAGTAACACTACCCAGTTGAAATTAAAATCACCTGACGGAAAGGGTCGTCTGTCAAATGTACTTGATTATAACGGAATTATTGACTTGGGCAAACAGTTCCCAGGCAAGTTGGCAAATCGTTTTATTGAATGGTTTACATACAGCGAAGAAACCATTGACGGCAAAAGTAAACATAAAGCATACGCCCTGTTTGAAAGTTCTTTTATCGATAGCGTTGAAGTGGGTACAACTAAAGGATTGCAGCAGATTCATGCTTATTTGTTTGGTGGGCTTTACGATTTTGCAGGACAGATAAGGAAAAATAATATTTCAAAAGGCGGATTTCAATTTGCAATGACCCAATATTTAAAAAATACACTAAGCCAGATTGAACAAATGCCCGAAGATAGTTTCGTAGAAATTGCTGATAAATATGTGGAAATGAACATTGCCCATCCATTTATGGAAGGTAATGGGCGAAGCACACGAATTTGGCTCGATTTAATCCTAAAAAAACGTCTGAAAAAATGTGTGGATTGGAGTAAAATAGGCAAAAACGACTATCTAAATGCAATGATAAAAAGTTCTGTAAACAGCACAGAGATAAAAAACTTGCTCAAAAATGCCCTAACCGATGAAATCAACAGCCATGAAATGTTTATGAAAGGGATTGATTACTCGTATTATTACGAAGAAGAATAAAATAAATTAATGATGAAACAGTATAACGTAGTTGCCGAAAACCCTGAAAGTACAGTAGTAGCCGAATACCAGCCACTATACCGCAGGGAAACAACATTTCAGAGTGAGGCTGAACTCGAAAAAGCATTTGTCGAACAGTTGCAAACGCAGGCTTACGAATATTTATCATTTACATCCGAACAGGAATTAATTGCGAATCTGCGTAAGCAATTGGAAATCTTAAACGATTACCAGTTTTCAGATACGGAATGGAAACAGTTTTTCAAAAACAAAATAGCCAATCAAAACAGCGGTATAGCGGAAAAAACAACCATCATTCAGGAAGACCACATTCAACTCTTAAACCGTGATAACCTGCCTGCGCCGCGTCCGTGTTCTGGCGAATTTTGTATTTATGTTTTGAAATGTTCAGATTATTCTTTTTATATAGGACAAACTGATAATCTTGAAAAACGGTTGAATGAACACCGTGAAGGCAGAGGTGCAGAGTGGACTAAGAGCCATCTGCCTTTTGAACTAATTCATTGGGAAATCTTCAAGACAAGAGAGGAAGCTGTTAAACGAGAGCAAGATTTGAAAACGGGTTTTGGTCGTAAATGGCTAAAAAGGGGGTACGAAAAAAGTGGCTTGTCTGCGGCGCGGCAGGCAGGTGGCACTGTAAAAAACATCTACCTTATTGACAAGAAGAATATCCACAACAACCGCTTGCAGGTAATCAACCAATATGCTGTTGATAACGGCCAACGCGCAAACCGTTACGATGTTACCATCCTGGTAAACGGCTTACCACTCATACATGTAGAACTAAAAAAACGCGGCGTGTATATTAAGGAAGCGTTTAACCAAATCAACCGTTACAACCGGGAATCATTTTGGGCAGGTTGTGGCCTGTTTGAATATGTGCAACTTTTTGTAATTTCAAACGGCACATACACCAAATATTACAGCAATACCACACGCTTTACACATATCAAAGAATTGGGAAACAGTGTGGCTCGTAAAGGCAAACGCACAAGCAATAGTTTTGAATTTACTTCGTGGTGGGCTGATGCCAACAACCGTCCGATAACTGATTTGATGGATTTTGGCCGCACATTTTTTGCCAAACATAGCTTACTTAATATACTTACAAAGTATTGTGTTTTTACTTCTGAGAAACTCTTGTTGGCCATGCGCCCCTACCAAATTGTGGCTACCGAGCGTATTTTAGGGCGGATCAATGTTTCGAACAACTACAAAACTTTTGGCACAATCAAAGCCGGTGGTTACATCTGGCATACCACCGGTAGCGGTAAAACGCTTACCTCGTTCAAAACTGCACAACTGGCAAGCAAATTACCATTTATTGATAAGGTGCTGTTTGTGGTCGATCGTAAAGACCTCGACTATCAAACCATGAAAGAGTACGACAAGTTCGAAAAGGGAGCAGCAAATAGCAATACCAGTACCGCCATTCTCAAAAAACAACTTGAAAGCCCAAACACACATATTATTATAACCACAATTCAGAAACTAGCGGTTCTGATTAAGAAACAAAAAAACCACCTTGTTTTCGGTCAGCGTATTGTTATTATTTTTGATGAGTGTCACCGCTCACAGTTTGGTGATATGCACACGGCAATAACTAAGACTTTCAAGAAGTATCATCTCTTCGGCTTTACCGGCACTCCTATTTTCGCAGCTAATTCAAGCAGTAACAGCCGGGCAGATTTGAGAACTACCGAACAGGCTTTTGGAGATAAACTGCACACCTATACCATTGTGGATGCTATTACCGATAAAAATGTGCTGCCGTTCCGCATCGATTATATCAGCACCATGCGGGAAGAAGAAAATATTTCAGATACTAAAGTTTGGGATATTGACAGAGAGAAAGCACTGGCATCTCCCAAACGAATAAGCAATATTGTGAATTATATCCGGGAGCATTTCGACCAAAAAACAAAACGCAACAGTTTCTATAAGTTGAAAGACCGTCGGCTAGCGGGTTTCAATTCCATTTTTGCGGTTACGTCAATTGATGTGGCAAAAAAATATTATGCCGAATTCCAACAACAAATGACCGGTTTGCCAAGCGATAAACAGTTGAAAGTAGCCACTATTTATAGTTTCGCGGCAAATGAAAACGACCCGGAAATAGATGGAATTATTGACGATGAAAACCCTGAAGATACCAGCAAATTAGACCAAAGTTCACGCGATTTTCTGGATGCTGCCATAAAAGATTACAACAAGATATTCAAAACCCCCTACGATACTTCTAGCGACAAATTTCAAAACTACTATAAAGATGTATCGCAACGGGTAAAAGACCGCGAAATTGATTTGCTAATTGTGGTTAATATGTTTTTAACCGGTTTTGATGCAACAACTTTAAACACGCTTTGGGTAGATAAAAACCTGCGTTTGCACGGGCTTTTGCAAGCCTTTTCACGTACAAACCGTATTCTCAATTCAATAAAATCTTTTGGTAATATTATCTGTTTCCGCAATCTGGAAAAAGCAACCAACGAAAGTATTGCCCTATTCGGCGACAAGGAAGCCGGAGGTGTTGTTTTACTGAAAACCTACGATGAATATTACAATGGTTATAAAAACGGAGATAAAGATGTTCGCGGATATGCAGATTTGGTGAGCGAATTACAGGATGAATTTCCGGTAGGTGAGCAGATTATTGACGAAGAAAAACAGAAAGACTTTATCAAATTATACAGCGCCATTTTGAAGGTAAAAAACATTCTTACCACTTTCGATGAATTTGCGGGTAATGAAATGTTGACCCCGCGCGATGTGCAGGATTACCACAGTATGTATATTAATCTGTACAATGTTTTCCGGGGCATAAACAAGGGCGACAGCGAAAATGTCAACGATGATATTGTCTTTGAAATGGAATTGATTAAACAAGTGGAAATCAACATTGATTTTATTTTGGAGTTAATACGCAAATATCACCTAAGTCATTTAAAAGACAAAGAAATAGTTATTAGTATAGCTAAGGCAATTGATTCCAGTGTGGAACTGCGTAACAAAAAAGAGCTTATCGAAAAGTTCATTGATTCTTTGACACCCGAAACCAATGTAGATGATGATTGGCACTCATTTGTTGATGCAAAAAAATTGGAAGAATTGGACAGTATTATTGCAGAAGAAAATTTGGACAAAGACGAAACTTACAAATACATTAACAACGCCTTCCGCGATGGCTATGTACAATCTACCGGTACGGCAATCACCAAAGTGATGCCACCGGTAACACGATTCTCACCCACCGGTGACCGCACAAAGAAGCGAGATACTATACTTGAAAAACTCAGTGCATTCTTCAGTAAGTTCTGGGATATATCAGGTGGCAGCTTTTTTAAAAATTAAGCTTGCTTATTTTAATGCAATGCCTGGCGAACCTTTACATGGATATTTTCGTACCAGGGTTGTGCCATTGGCATTCCTTTGGAGCGATTCCTTTCAGGGCTGCGAACCCATTGCTATCAAGTTAATTTGTAACAGTGTATCGTTACCTTCCGGAATAGCAACTCAGCGTGCTCAAGGGTTCGCAGCCACGATTGTAAGGAGGGGATTGCAACTCCGGGAGCGGTAAGCAATCCATGGAAAGATTCATTTATTTTTTTTCTTGATTAACTTTTGCTTAGTGGGATTTATGATTTGCACGGATTTCAAATCCGCGCGTGCGGGTCTCCCTTTTGAATCATTTCCAAACCATAAGAAATTGAATAGTTTTCCAGGCTGAGAAGAGTCAGGTTTTTTTCATCGAAAGTATTAATACAATCCTGTTTCTTTTAGACTGAATAAAAATTAGGTGTATTGTAAGGAAATAACAAGCATATTGAGCCGGGATTCATTTTAAAAACTATACTTTCGTGGCTCAAAAAAACAATTAAAAACTCTTAATAAAAATCATAAAATATGGCTAAAGTACAAGGGGCTATAGTTGTTGACACAGAGCGTTGCAAAGGTTGTGAAGTTTGTATTCCTGCCTGTCCTGCGCAAGTCATCGAACTGGCAAAAGAAGTAAATGGAAAAGGCTATCATTTTGCCTACATGGCAAATCCTGATGCCTGTACTGGTTGCGCAAACTGCGCTATTGTATGCCCTGATGGGGTAATATCAGTGTATAGAGTCAAAATATCAGCTTAATTAAATCGTAAAAACAATTAATAAAAATGGGTGAATTAAAACTAATGAAAGGAAATGAGGCGATAGCTGAAGCTGCCATCCGCGAAGGTGTTGATGCATATTTTGGCTACCCCATTACTCCACAATCAGAAGTGATAGAATACCTGATGATGGAAAGGCCCGAAAAGCGCACCGGTATGGTTGTATTGCAGGCCGAAAGCGAATTGGCTGCAATCAACATGGTTTACGGTGCTGCCGCTGCCGGAAAAAAAGTATTTACCTCCTCCTCAAGTCCGGGGATCAGCCTGTATCAGGAAGGTATTAGCTATATTGCCGGTGCAGAGCTGCCTTGTGTAATTGCTAATGTTGTTAGGGGTGGTCCCGGATTAGGAACTATTCAGCCATCACAAGCCGATTATTTCCAAACGGTGAAAGGCGGTGGTCATGGCGATTACAAACTTTTTACCCTTGCCCCATCCTCAGTTCAGGAAATGGCTGATTTTATTGAATTAGGATTCGAAATTGCCTATAAATACCGCAATCCCGTGATGATCCTTTCTGATGGTATGATTGGACAGATGATGGAAAAGGTTGAACTAAAAGACCAAAAACCACGGTTGACCGAAGAGGAGATTAAAAAGCTTCATGGCTCGTGGGCAGCTATGGGGAAACCCGAAACGCGGGAACGAAATATTATCACCTCCCTCGACCTCGATTCTTTGAAAATGGAAAAGCACAATCATCACCTTCAGGCAAAATATCGTAAGATGGAAGCTGAAGAAGTGAGGTTTGAAACTTTTAATACCGATGATGCCGAGTACCTTATTGTAGCTTATGGCTCCAGTGCCAGGATTGCACAAAAGTCGCTGGCAATTGCACGCGAAAAAGGAATTAAAGTCGGGCTGTTCAGGCCAATTACACTTTATCCCTTCCCGGTTAAACCACTTGCAGATCTTGCACCACAGCTTAAAGGGATTTTATCGGTTGAGATGAGTGCCGGCCAGATGATAGAAGATATTAAACTTGCCGTAGAATGCAACGTGAGGGTTGAACACTTTGGTCGTTACGGCGGAATCATACACTCGCCTGAAGAAGTACTTGAAGCATTAGAACAAAAAATCATTGGAGGATAATCATGGACATTAAAGATATAATAAAAGAAGAAAATCTGGTTTATAAAAAAACCCCTTTAATGACGGACAAAGTACTTTCGTACTGTCCGGGTTGTGGGCATGGTACTGCACATCGTGTCGTTATGGAAGTGGTTGAAGAACTTGGCGCCCAGGAGGAAACCATTGGAATTGCTCCTGTTGGATGCTCTGTGCTTGCTTATGAATTCATGAACATCGATATGATTCAGGCTGCTCACGGCCGTGCACCGGCTGTTGCCACAGGAGTTAAGCGATGCTATCCCGATAAGTATGTTTTTACCTACCAGGGCGATGGCGACCTTGCAGCTATTGGTACTGCCGAAACAATTCATTCCTGTAACCGTGGCGAAAACATTACCATTGTTTTTATCAATAACGGGATATACGGGATGACCGGCGGACAAATGGCTCCAACAACGTTAAAGGGAATGAAAACTTCCACTTCGCCCTATGGCCGCGAATTAAGTTCGATGGGCAATCCATTAAAAATTACTGAACTCGTAGCCCAATTACCGGGAACTTATTTTGTTACCCGGCAGGCTGTGCATACTCCGGCTGCTGTTCGTAAAACTAAAAAAGCTATTCGCAAAGCATTCGATTTGCAAAAAGAAAATAAAGGAGTAACCTTTGTCGAGATTGTTTCAAACTGCAATTCCGGTTGGAAAATGTCTCCGGTAAAATCAAATCAGTGGATGGTTGAGAATATGTTCCCGTTTTACCCTATGGGAGATATTAAGGTTGATGGACAGCTGGTGGTTAAGGGTTAATAGTTATTGGTTAATAGTTAATAGTCCCGAAAAATAAAAAATCTTTGATTTTTGTAATTTTTCGAGCCCGCCTTGCCGCCAGCGTAGGCTTTTGTTTAGGCGAGGCAGGGATGCTCGGGCAAAGCCCGGCATTAAAAGTGAGCTAAAGTATTGGTTTTTAATTTTGATAAAATTTTAAAGATGGACAACAAAGAATTTGGTAAGCAATAGTTTAAAACTTCATAAATAATCTTAGATATTCAGTCAACTTTTAACTTTATGAACTTTAGGCACTCGATGAACTTTCAACTTTATGAACTTATTAAGAAAAAAATATTAACAAAAGAATAGATTTATCATGACAGAAGAAATTATCATTGCAGGATTTGGTGGACAAGGCGTTCTTTCGATGGGTAAAATTCTGGCTTACTCCGGCATTATGCAAGATCAGGAAGTGAGCTGGATGCCTTCTTACGGCCCTGAAATGCGTGGTGGTACAGCAAATGTTACCGTAATTGTAAGCGACGAAAGAATTAGCTCTCCTATTCTAAACTTTTACGATACCGCCATCGTTCTCAATCAGCAATCGATGGATAAATTTGAAGCTACAGTAAAACCCGGTGGATTGCTGCTTTACGATCCTAACGGTATCACCAAGCACCCTCAGCGGAAGGATATCAAAATTTTTAAAATAGAAGGTGCAAGGCTTGCCGCTGAAATGGGCAATACCAAGATTTTTAATATGATTGTTTTGGGAGCATATCTCAAACTTAAACCCATAGTAAAACTGGAAAATGTTATTCTTGGTTTGAAGAAATCCTTGCCTGAGCGTTATCATAAATTAATTCCCATGAACGAATCAGCATTGAAAATCGGCATGGAGAATCCTCAGGAAATGGTTGCAGTATAGCTTTCGGCGTTTTTGCATATTTAAAATATAGCCTCGTGAATTAAAAATTCATCGGGGCTTTTTTTGTTTTCAGGAATATTGATTTCACTAAGTTTCACTAAGTGTTTTTTCGTGTTCTATGTGTCTTAGTGTTTTTTCCTTTTTTCCACCAGAGGGCACAAAGATTCACTTAGATGCATTATTCACAACAATTGATTTACGTGAATTTATGAGGTCTGAAACTACGTGAGATTTTAAATTGTTATTAAAATTATGAATCAAAATATCGAAGATTTAAAAGCATTTCTGGATTCGAAATTCATGCTTTATAATTCGTCATCTTTTATCGAAACCGATCCAATATCAATTCCTCATTTATTTAGCCGTAAGGAAGATATTGAAATATCAGGTTTTTTTGCAGCTACACTAGCCTGGGGGCAGAGGGTAACAATTATAAATAATACAAAAAAGCTAATGGGATGGATGGATAATGCACCCCTCGATTTTATTCTCAATTTTACCCAACATGACCTGAACCCATTTCAGCGCTTTGTCCATCGCACTTTTAATGGCATCGACTGCGAATACTTTTTATGGTCGCTCAAAAATATTTATCAAAACTATGGCAGCCTCGAAATTGCATTTTGTGATGGCTTTCAGCCTGATGTATTAAATGTTAAAAAAGCACTTGTGAATTTCAGGAAAGTTTTTTTTGAATTGGATCATCCAACAAGAACTGAAAAGCATATCGCGAATCCGGCAAAAAAATCATCGGCCAAACGCTTAAATATGTTCCTGCGCTGGATGGTGCGCGTTGATGACCGGGGTGTGGATTTTGGGATATGGAAAAAAATTATCCCGGCTCAACTTATTTGTCCCCTCGATGTTCATTCAGCAAGAGTTGCTCGTAAGCTTGGTTTGCTTAAAAGGCATATTAATGATTGGAGCGCTGCCGAAGAGTTGACTGAAAATCTGAAACTTCTCGACAACAAAGATCCCGTAAAGTACGATTTTGCTTTATTTGGATTGGGTATTTTTGAGGGCTTTTAAAAATGTTTTAATTTTGGAGATTATTTGATACTTATGGAAAATCCGAATCACCAACAATCCCGGCGCGATCAACTCTTCAGTATAATCTTTCATGCCGATACAAAGGCCGGCAGGATGTTCGATGTTATACTGCTGATATCGATTGTATTGAGTGTATTCATTGTGATGCTCGACAGTGTTATGGAGCTTCACCTGAGGTTTACCAAGTATTTCTTTTATAGTGAATGGATTTTCACACTTGTATTTACCATCGAATATATTACCAGGATTGCCGTATCGAGGAAACCAATGAAATATGTGCGCAGCTTTTATGGTGTTATCGATTTGCTTTCAATTTTACCCACCTACCTGAGCCTGGTTTTTGCAGGCAGTCACTATTTGCTCGTTATACGAATATTGAGAATGTTAAGAATTTTCAGGGTGTTAAAGCTCACAAGATTTTTAAGCGCTTCGCAGGTATTGCAAAAATCGCTTCAGCAGAGTAAATATAAAATCGTTGTTTTCCTTGAGGTTGTTATCACTGTTGTAGTTATTATGGGTTCGCTGATGTATTTGCTCGAAGGGCCCGAAAATGGATTCAACAGCATCCCAAAAAGTATTTATTGGGCTATTGTTACCCTCACCACGGTAGGTTTCGGCGATATTACACCTCAAACTATTTTGGGGCAGTTTTTCGCCTCAATTATCATGATATTGGGATATTCAATTATTGCTGTTCCTACCGGGATTATCTCGGTTGAGATGATAAAAGCTGAACAATCAAAAAAAGCAATTTCTGGAGTTGTTTGCCGCAGTTGCGAAAACCGAGATCATGATGAAGATGCCATGTATTGTAAGCACTGTGGAAATAAACTTTGATAGAAATACTAATAAAATGACCTAACCCTGATGCCATCTTCATATTCAACAACAAAAGCATCAGGATACCCTAAACCGGCAAGTTTCAATTTTAAAATCCCGGCATCTTCAATAGTATTGAAAACGCCTACTGTGTAGCGGTATATGCTGCCATCATAATCTTCCAAAAGTTTTTCGGTAATACCAAGCTCTTTGAGTTCAGTTTCTGCTCCCGGCATTTCAACTGCTGAAGCAATAATTTGAACGGAGTAAAAAACAATTTTATCCTTTGCCGGTGGTGCTTGAGCAAATTCAATTTTAAAAATTGAATCAGATTGATTTTGGGTTTTGTTGCTTGATGATTTTGTCCACACATCCAATAAATTGTCCAGTTCCGAAAACATATCTGCTACCTTTTCCAAATCAGCATTCAAAGTTTCATCTGGAGTGTTTTTCCCGGCTTTTGAAGGAGCTTGCTGATTCAATCCATGCTGATCAGAAACCAGAATAAAATCATTACACTGAACTATTGTGTTATTCTCAAATTCAATACTTGCCCTGAGCGGATAAACAGCTTGTACCATCGTAGTATTTTTAATCTTGCAATGGATATCAAATTCAGGGCTTGGAGGCATACTTTCAATATTAATCATCAGCTTGCCGTTTTCAGTATCATAAACAAAATCATCAAAATCAATATCTAATAATTTGCTTTTTGGGGGTATCTGTACAAAAACATTGGCCTTTCCTGTATTTTTCCCTTTTGCCACACTAATATCCATTTGATATGAACCATCAAATAGTATTGCTTCAGGATAATGTAAGCTGATTGAATACGGACTTTTTTCTTCAGCATTAATAAGCAATGTCAAAGGTGATTCACTTTTGTTATGCACATAAACACCTACATTGTTTGAAACCCGAAAACCAAAATCATCAAGGTAATCAATATGCACGGGAAAAACACCGTGCATATTTTCTTTGGTGGATACAGGTATTGAGAATGAAATAATATTGCTACTCGTAAGTTTTTCCCATTCCAAATAAACAGTATTATTTTGAATTGAAGCATTTACCGATTCGATAGTTGTGCTTTTTGGGGTGAGGCCACCGAAAAATTTACACGAAATCATTCCGGGGATATAGTACTTTGAATCTTTTTTTAGCTGAATTGTAAAGGTAAAATCATCTCCGGCATTTACCTGTTCAGGATAACTATAGCTTAATTCGATGCTTGGTTTATTTACAGTATTTCCTGAGGCAAAAGCATCGCTGTAAATGGCTCTGGAAGCTGTGGGTGAAATTAAAAGAAAAAAAAGAAATATTTGTATTAATGCAGATAATCTTATTAACGAATTAAGTTGTTTCATAAAAAAGATTTATTAGTCCTCAAATATATAAAAAAATGAGCAAATTTGGAGGGTTTCTAAATTGATTTTTTGAAATTCGTTATTCGGGACCATTGCATCAACACTATACCGCAAATTAACGAAAAGATAGCCAAACTAAAAGTGAGGGTAAACCCAAACCATTCGTAAATAAAAATACCGAGCAAGGGCGCAAATATTGCTCTCACCCCGGTTAAAAACAAGTGGATGGACTGATAAATATCTGCCTCGCTGTCTTTACCAAAATAGGCCGATCCGATGTTCCACAGCAAAACCATGGTGGCTGCAAAAAATCCGTGAAAAACAATGTAAACTATCAAGGTGTAATACAATTTGATTCCGAAAAAATTAACATGAACAGGGATGTATTCAGTAATCAATAAAAAGAATAAATGAACTGCAAGCGATGCGTAGGTGATCATCGCAAACTTACGCGGATCAAGTTTTCCTAATATTTTGCCAAAAACCGGCAGGAGTATTATGGCAAGAATATTATAGCTGTTTTTGTAAAATGCTACGCTTGAATAGTTGAGTTTTAGCTCCTCGTAAAAAAAAATGGTAACAACCGAATAGGTAGTCATAAATGCAAAACCATAAAACATAAATCCAATTTCGAAATGCAGGTAGGGTTTGTTGTTTCGTAAAATGCGATTCATATTTTTAATGGATTGAACAACAGATTCGAAAATTGATTTTTTGATTTCAATTTCCTCAGGAGGTTTATAGTCGATTTTGGAGAGCAAATAAATTGATGTGATTCCGAGCACGGAGGCAATAGGAAAAATATACGTAAATGCATAATTATCATAATCGAGTAAAATCCCGTAAAGGAAAGTAACTACAAGCAATACGATTTTATTGGCAGATTGTGCGTAACTGTATAATTTGCCGAAATTATTGTGTGTGTAGTTGGTTTTTAACAAGAGGTTTATAGATGGATTGATAACTAAAGCCGCCAGGTAATAAACCAGGAAAATGGCAAGAAATATTAAATGATAAATTGAACTACCCTCGTAAACTTCAGGGCTGCGTGGGAAGAACACTAAAAACATGAGTGGAAGCCTTGTGAAAATGCCAACCTTTCGCAAAAATGATCTGCGGTTTTTTATGCGCTTTAGAAATGCGTTAACGAAAACCAACAGCAGAAATACCAACATGCTAAACTGAAAAAGAACACTCAACTGGTAGTTTGTGCCCAGCAAACTCTTAATGAATACAAATTCGTTAAGCGCTAAAATTCCAAGAATAAACCCTTCGATTAAAGAGTATGCCAGGTGCAGGCGAAATGTCCGTTGTTCTTCACAGCATATTTCAAGCTTAAGTATTTTCAAAAATCGTGTAATTTTCAGAAATTGAGCGGCAAAGATAGCTGAATTGGAAAGGGTGATTTTCTTACAAGATTTTACCAAAATTATTGTATTTTTGTGATAAATAATTCACTTATGGAAAATTCTCAATTCAATGAACCTTTGGAATCTTATGGAGCGCCGGTAAGCTTCGACCAGGTATGGTTGATGTTCAAGGAAACCGATAAGCAATTCAAGAAAACCGATAAGCAATTCAAGGAAACAGATAAGCAGTTCAAGGAAACCGATAAAAAAATTAAGGAACTAACGGCTCTTTTTACTTCACACTGGGGAAAGTTGGTTGAATCGTTGGTGGAAGGTGATTTGGTGAAAGTACTCAACCAAAGGGGTATTTTGGTCGAGCGAACCATCCAGCGTATTAAAGGGTTTCGGGATGGAAAGAATTTTGAATACGACATCATTGCAGTCAATGGCGCCGAAATCGTGATTGTTGAAGTGAAAACAACCCTAAGGGTGAACGATGTAAACGATTTTCATGAAAAACTTTGGAAAGCAAAAGTTAATATGCCTGAATATGCCGACAAGAAAATATATGGTGGAGTAGCTTTTATTTCCTCCGAAGGATCGAGCGATCGCATGTCGGAGAAATTGGGCTTTTTTGTAATTAAGGCCACCGGAAACAGTTCATCCATAATAAATCTACCTGATTTTAAACCAAAGGCATTTTAACCTAAACTTATTTAATTAGTGTCGGTCTTTTTAGTCTGGTTTCCCGCAGATAACGCTGATTTGCGCTGATTTTTTTCTGCGAAAATCAGCGTTATCTGCGGGAGATTCTTTAACCTCGGATAGAAATAGTTGACTTTATGGACAGGAATCAATTAACAATCCTCCTTGCCTTCTCTCATTTTGTTGAACAATAGCAGTGTTTGTATTGTTTGCAGGTTCAAACTAATAGATTGTAAAATGAAAAGAATCACGTTTTTAATGTTTGCTATGATTTTAGGATTTACAGCAAGCATAATGAGCCAGCAAAACTTTCACAGTTTTAAAGTAAAAACATTAGAAGGCGAGCCCTTCGATTTGGCTTCACTAAAGGGTAAAAAAGTGCTGGTGGTAAATACTGCATCAAAATGTGGTTTCACGCCACAATACGAAACACTGCAAGCCTTATACGAAAAATATGGTGGCGATAACTTTACCATTATTGGTTTTCCGGCCAACAATTTTATGAATCAGGAACCCGGAACCAATAAAGAAATTCGTGAATTTTGTACAGAAAACTATGGAGTTATTTTTCCGATGATGGAAAAAATTTCTGTTAAGGGTGATGACATGTACCCGCTTTATCAATGGTTAACTCAAAAATCGAAGAATGGTGTGATGGATTCTGAGGTGGGCTGGAATTTCCAGAAGTATCTTATCGATGAAAATGGTAATCTTGTAGAGATGTTTTCTACCAAAACCAGTCCTGATGACCAGAAAATCGTTAATTGGATCGAGGGAAAATAGGGTTAAGTAATTCCTCTTATTTTTTTGATTCTTTTTTGCCAAAAGAATAATCTTTTAAAATATTCATATCCTAAGCTTCGAATTTGATTTAAAAGGTTAAATCTATTTCATTATGTCATTTCGATTGAAAAACGTAGCGAAGCAGCCTGCCCCGACCCTTCGGAGAAGTTTTGAAAGGAGAAATTTGTTTACAGTGATAGCCATGATTTACATCCTCAAAAATGGTAGTGGAACCTAAAAATATAGCATTTTAAAATTCAAGCCGATATTTTACTTGAAAGTAATTTATTTTTAATCCAGCTTATTTTAGCCTTACAATCTCTAAAATTATTGTAGTGTAATATTTCATATTTTTTTTAAAGCCCTGATATCCAATGGCTAAATTTTGTAGAACATGGCAAGGATTTAAGGCAGATTGTAATTATTTAGGGGGCTTTATTATATCCTAAATCATCATGACCCCATCCTGCCGAGCTTTGCTCGTGCATGCACGAGACTTCGTCTCGGCACCGACCCCCTTCTCCGCCAGCTGGCGGAAAGGGAGACCATCCGTACTATCCACAGCAGCGGCCAGAGTGTGGGAATTCTCCCCCTCAAGGGGGAGTTAGAGGTAATGCCATTAAGTTTAGCCATCAATAAAAACGTAAGAAGCATTTAATGCAACAACATTATTCTATCAAACACGGTTTATATTTTTTTTGGATTTAGATTGATTGATTGTTTAGCTATAATTAAA
>Ga0307990_1002277_pt1 | contig 15448 bp, 12 predicted proteins | sample EllFjometagen129_FD_203168 | JGI IMG/M metagenome (GOLD analysis project Ga0307990, IMG submission 203168) | Marine microbial communities from Ellis Fjord, Antarctic Ocean - #129 | ecosystem: Environmental > Aquatic > Marine > Unclassified | place: Southern Ocean | collected 2014-10-08
CGGCTTCCGTAAAGACGGAGAGTCTTTTACTTCGTTAGATGGTTTAACGGAAATATTATCGAAGTATTTTTTATTGGAAGGACAACAAATTGATATCCCTTTCATTTACCGTGAAAATGCAAGGATGCTTAAACATGGTTTTTCGCAGGTAACGGTTTGGAGGAAGAAAAGCTACTAAAGCTGAAAATCAATTCCAGACATCGGAATTATTAAGCTTTAATTACAATACAATCTAAAATAGCACAACTTCGTAAATTTTTTCATGCTAGGGGTAACATTGCTATTTGCTCAAAATAGGAAATGAAACTGGGCTTCTCACACTAATTTCAATTTTACCAAATATTTACTGGATTAGCTTTTAGTATGAATTTTATGATGCTTTCCTGATTGAAGAATAATTAAAGTTAAGATTAGAGTGATACCGATGATTATAAATCCTTCAACGCCAATGCTTGTAACAACAGTATCTGCTTTGTTGAGGTTTAACCATGAAGATAATATTAATGTGTTGAATAGTGCATTTCCTACAGTGTGCATTATTAGTGCAGGCCATATAGCATTAACACGATACCGTATTTCACCATAAGCAAAGGAAAGAACAATGATTCCAAGAATAAATGCGGGATAATACCATACTGTTGTAGTGATTCGATACGTATCGATAAATATATGATTATAAGGAATATGCCATAGAGCCCAAACAATACCTACAATAAAATGACTTAAATATCTATTAATTTTTAAGACAAAAAGTTCCGGTGCAAGATAGCCACGCCATGAAAATTCTTCAAATATATTCTTGAAAGTTTGTGCAATGATCATGCTGATAAATAACGGAATAATTGTTTCAAAAGAAACATCATTGAAGCTAATAAATCCGAATATTGCACCTATAATAAGATACCCTATAATGACTATAGGATAGAAGAGGATACTAATTAGATAATATTTTTTATTTGCTTTATATTTTGGTTTAAAACCAATAGTAGATTGAGAACTTTTGAAAACTTTCTTGATAATAAGGACAGATAGTAAAGGTAACAAGAGCCAGACTAATTGTCCTGGAGTGCTTCCCTCAGTAGTTCCTGATAATAGATCAATTCCCCTTCCAATCCATCCAGATAATATGGCAATTATTGAAAATATAATAAGAGAATATTTACTTCTTCTGGTTATATTGTTATTCATTTGCTTCCTCCTTAAGCAGTTTGATTATTGTTTCCGCACCTTCTGATTTAAATGTTCCATTATTTTCTCTTTCTTTGATGCAAAAAAGCCAGCTTGTTTGATAATCTTCACTGTCATTTCAGATACCTCAACACTTTTTTCCCCTAACAGAATTATAGGTTCCGCTAACACTTCACAGCTGCCACGAATCCTTTTGTGGAGCTGCTTGTTATAGGTAGGATATTACAATAATTTAGTTTCCCTTTTACCTAACATTGGCCCCTCTTTATAAAGGATCACAAAAACAACTGCCATAAAAATGACCGCAAAAAGAGCTGAAGCGACGAAATCATTGATTTCCAGAGAATCTGCGTTGAAGATTCTTTTTAGTCCGGTAGAATCATTCATTAAACCATGAAAAGCCACGCCGATGAGAATGCTGCCACCCAAACGATTATAGAAATAAGTGATCACAATACAATACAGGATGCATACGAGGGTGAAAATGAAGTAAAAACTTAAGAAATATGAGGGACTAGAAAATAAAAGATTAAATTTAACCGGGATATGCCACAAGGACCAGATAACTCCCAGAATAATGCTGGATTTTAGTGGAGTGAATTTCATTTGTAAGCGGGGAAGCGCAAAACCGCGCCAGCCGATCTCTTCCATTAAACCGCCGCCATCGAAAAATATACTTGTTATGAAAATGAAGATGATTTCCCGGACAGAATAAACCGTGTTAATTTTAAAAAATTCCTGCGGCTCCACATCACTGACATAATTCATCAGTATTGAATACAGAAGATTGATACCAACAGCTAGTAAAATTGCCTGGAACCAAATCTTAATCCCTTTTTTTGCGGATAGTTCCGGGGCCCAGAATCTGAATTTTTTGAATAACTCCTTTACTCCTGCTTTTTGTTTCAGGATGAAGGATGTGATAATACCAGAGATGGAAGCTGTGGCAGGCCAGGCCAGTAGAATAAAAGCAAACCAGGCTCCTCCGGAAACTTTAAGGGCAAGAGGAAGCGAATAAAGAATGTTGGTGTTGTAATCTCTATTATCATTTGCGATATAGATATCTTCGCCAAAATTGGGGTATTTTGTAAAAATAATTATAGCGATAGGAATCAAGGCAGTAGCCAGCAGAATAGCTAAAATCCAAAATACAAGTACAGGACGTTTCTCGGCAAATTCAGTAAATTTCTTTTTCATTTTATATTACTCCTTTTCGTAATTGATTTCTAAATAGTTTAAAAATAGACGTAAACACTCATCGTGCAATTCCTGATGACTTAGCGCAGCTTTGTTCTTATTGGTAACTTCTTCAAAGATTATTTTATCCCCAATAAAAATATCAAGTAGGATGAGGATAAAAGTAAGAGCTTTTTTGGGATTGGGATGATTGATCTCATGCATACAAGGCTCAAATAAACGTTCTACCTCTTGTTGATACAGTTCATTTTTTTGTAATCTAGCTTTAGGAATTGATTTCAAATTTGTAATATTATAAATATGTCTTGCTCGTAACATCCCGCTTTCTTGTTGATTAACTTTAATGTATTCTTTGATGAAAAGTGAAGCACGACTTATCATATCCTTAGGAATATCTTGTTTATTGTATTCTTGCACAATCTCAATTAACCAATCCTGGTAGCGATCAAGTAAACATTCTAATAGATTGTTTTTGGTTTTGAAAAGAGAATAGAAAGATCCTACGGATGAATTCGCTTTTTTAACAATTTCTTGGATATTTGCTTTATCAAAGGTGCTGTCGATCAGCATCTGTTGGGCAGTATCTAAGATATTTTCCATTGTCTTTTTACTGCGAGCTTGCTTTGGTTTACTTATCTTTAATGAATCAGAGTTTAAATTCATAATTTATCACCTCTCCTTTTTAGAATTAGAATACTAGTTCTAAAAATTTGAGTGGTGTTTTTGCGTCAAGATTTTTTTTCTTGCATAATAAAGGAGAAAGATTCATTCAATGGATTAGTAAATTAGAAAGTGTAAATTGTTTTTGCAAGGATTCTTTCAATGGCATTGATCGAAACAATCACTATCTTGTAAGAAAGGAAAGACTAGAAAAGAGGAACAAAATAAAAAAATTAATTTTAATTATTATTTTAGGATTTATTATGACCTTAAATGCGAATGAATATTTAGCTCTGGAACTGGAACCTTTATGCCCATATTTAAATAAAATGCGTTTGGCAGTTATTGGCGCCAGCAGCTTTACAGATTTCAATTATCTTTCAAAAATTTTAATAAATATCCTCAATATCGAAATGATCATCAGTGGTGGTGCACCTGGAACAGATGCCTTAGCCAGACAATTTGCTGTTCAAAATGATATAAGATATCTGGAATTTCCACCTGATATAAAAAAATTTGGTGACAAGGCAAAGCACATACGTGATAAATTGATCGCAGAGAAATGTGATGAGTTAATCGCTTTTTGGGATGGTAAATGTGAGGGGACAAAATATACTATGGAACTGGTAGAAAGTCTTGGGAAACCTGTAACAATAATCTGGATATAATGACCTAATGAAGAATGTAATTATAGGAATTCATGGATTAAAGAACAAACCACCAAAGGATCTTTTAGAAAAATGGTGGAAAAAAGCTATCTTGGATGGACTCGATGCTATTGGTTATAGTATTACTGATATCGAGTTTGAACTGGTTTATTGGGCTGATCTTGAATATTCCAAGCCATTGGATCCACAAGTTACTGATCCTAAAAATCCCCTATTCCTTGAACATCCATATGTCCCAATTAATAAATCTGGAATACCGGAAAAAGAATCAAAAATAAAAAGGAAAATAATAGATAAAATTGATAAAGGATTTGATAAATTATTCTTACATGATAAAGGGATTGGTGGAATTGAAAAGATAGTTGATGCAACTATAAAACGAATGTTTCAGGATCTTGATACATACTATCATGGCTTTTGTAAAATTGATAAAACACAAAATGCCAATTACGCGTTCAAACAGAGATTAATAAATGTCTTAAAAAAACATGGACATAACCGTATTATGCTCATTGGGCATTCCATGGGTTCAATCATTGCTTATGATACATTGATGCAGAATTTCCCCAAGCTGAAAGTAGATACTCTGGTAACAATTGGTTCTCCACTTGGTTTTCCATTGATCATCAAGAAGATCCTTTCTGATCAACATAAGGAAATTACGCTTAGATCACACCCCCAAACCCCGGATAACATTATCTCTGCCTGGTATAATTTTTCCGATCTCGATGATAAAATAACTTTAGATTATCAATTAGCAGATGATTACTCAGCAAATAATTTTAATATTAAACCTGTCGATATCCTTATTAATAACACTTACGAATATAATGGACAAAAAAATCCTCATAAGGTTTATGGCTATTTACAAAAGGAAAGAGTTGCAAAAGTAATTGTTGAATTTCTCTCAAAATCGACATCGTTATTTGCAAGATTGTTTAAGAGGTCCAGATCATGAAAAATAAAATATACTCGTTATTAATAGTAATTTTTGTATTCTCTTCGCTTTTTTCACAAACTACTGAGCTGGACAGTCTAAAGTTAAATGTAGATAAAGCAGCAGGTACTGATAAAGTAGATGCCATGAATTCTCTATCTAAAGCTTTTTGGAGCATTGATCCTGAACAAACAATTATCATTGGAAAAGAGACTCAAAAATTAGCTGTGGAATTAAACTATAAACCAGGTAATGCAAAAGCCATAAGTAATATTGGTGTAGCTTATTATTACATGAACGATTTTAATAAAGCGTTAGAGTTTTTAAAAAGCTCATTAATTATACGTCGTGAAATTGGAGATAAGAAGGAAATAATAATAAGTTTAAACAATCTTGGTATCATTTATGAAGATATTAATGAGAATGAACTTGCTCTTAAATACTATTTGGAATCAATGGAGATCGAGTCTGAAATTGGTAATAAAGAGGGTATAGCAGGTTCATTAAATAATATAGGTATGGTATACGAAAATCTAAGCGATTACACTAAAGCGTTAGAATATTTCCGCAGATCAGAACAGATATATATGGAGCTTGGCAACAAATATGGACAAGCAAATACACTTGATAACATTGGATTGATCTTTCGCAATCTTACAAATTATGATAAAGCAATAGAATATCATTTGCAGGCACTTAAAATTCATGAAGAGACAGAAGATAAAGATGGGCTTGCTAATACATTGGGAAATATTGGGATAATCTATGATGATATAGGTGAGCATGATAAGGCTCTAGATTATTACCATCGATCTCTTAAACTGGAAGAAGAACTTGGAAACGAGGTTGGAATTGCAGGAAAACTTAATTACATTGGTATAATTTATGATGATATGAAGCAGTATAATATGGCTCTTCAATATTATATTGATTCACATAATATTTACAAAGACATTTCTCATAAAATTGGAATTGCAGATGTATCCAATAATATTGGCGTTGCCTATAAAAACCAGAAAAAATATGATCAAGCTTTAGATTATCTTCAGGAATCTTTACTATCTTACAGGATAATTGGTAGGAAAAAAGGTATTGCAGCTACTTTGGATAATATTGCAACTGTTTATAAAGAGATTGAGAAATATAACAAAGCATTAGACTATTTTAATCAGGCTTTATTAATTGCTAAAGATATTAATGTTAAAGATTTACAGATCGAGATCCTGGAAAATATATCTGATATCTATTCGATTAAGAAAAACTACAAAAGATCACTTGATTACTATAAATTATACTCAAGTGTTAAAGATAGCATATTCACACAAAAGAGGAAAGATATAATCTCTGGAATGGAGACAACTTACGAGGTTGAACTTCGTCTGGAAGAGCAGGATAAAGAAATCTCTCTTCTTCAAAAAGATAATGAAATTTACAAATTACGTTCAGAAAAACAAAATCTGGCTGTGTGGCTGCTGGTATTAGTTTTATTAATTCTAATGGTTTTAGGATTTGTCAGCTATTACCGCTATAGATCAAATAAAAGAGCAAATATCAAATTAGAAAAAGAAGTAGAAGAGCGAACGCATGAACTAAAAAAAGCAAATATCAATTTAACCAAGGAGATTCAAGAACGTAAGCAGCTGCAAAATCAATTAATTAGGTCTGAACGGCTGGCGGGAGTGGGAGAACTTGCTGCCGGTATCGCTCATGAAATACGTAATCCCTTGGGAAATATCAGCTCTTCAGCCCAGATGTGTCTGAGTAAATACAAGCATCCTGCAGAAGTTCAGCAATTTCTTGAGATCATTCAGGAGGATTCAGATAAGGCAAATTCCATTATAAAAGGTCTTCTAGATTTTGCTAATCCACGTGATGTAAAATTTGAAAGAGGATCTATCTGTAGCGTTATAAAGAGCGTGATAAAAAGAATTAATGCACGTTGCCAGGAAAAGAATATCTCAGTAAATATAGATTGCGGTAAAGACATTCAACCTTCTCTGATGGATGTAAAATGGCTGGAACAAGCTTTTTTGAATCTGGCGGTAAATGCAGTAAATGCAATGCCGGATGGTGGAGAGCTTATCTTTAATGTGAAACAATTAAAAAATAAGATCAATGTAATTTGTGCAGATACAGGAATTGGAATTTCCCCTAAAAATCTTTCCAAAATATTTGATCCATTCTTTACTACTCGTGAAGATGGAGTAGGATTAGGATTAAGCTTAAGCCATCAAATAATTGAAGATCATAAGGGCAGTATCCAAATAGAAAGTAAGGAAAAAGTTGGAACACAAGTAGTAGTTGAGATCCCAATGCTAACTTAAATGGAGAAATAATGGTAAAAATATTAATAGTAGACGATAACAAGAATATGCAGATAATTTTGAAACAATTATTGAATGATGAAGGATATGAAGTATTTTCAGCATTTAATGGAAAGGACGGTTTAACAGCAGCAATTGAACAAAATTTTGATCTTGTTCTTCTGGATATTCGCTTGCCTGAGATGAATGGAATTGATATTTTACAGCAAATTTCTAAATTTGAAAAAGATATGCCGATAATTATGATAACTGCCTACGGTGATGTTGAGACTGCAGTTGAAACAATGAAATTAGGTGCTTATGATTATATTACTAAACCATTTGTGAATGATGAATTGAAGATAATCATCCGCAATGCACTGAATACAAATGAATTAAAACAGGAAGTAAAAACCTTACGGAAACAACTGGCAGAAAGGAATAATGAAGAAATATCAATGGGGAATAGTCCCACTATTATGAGAATATTAAAGCAGGTAGAATTGGTAGCTACAACAGATATGAGTGTGATCATCCAGGGGAATAGTGGCACAGGTAAAGAAGTTATTGCAAATTTGATCCATAAACAGAGCAAAAGAAAAAATAATGCTTTCATTCCAATTGATTGCGGTGCAATTCCCGACACTTTAGTAGAAAGTGAATTATTCGGTTATCAAAAAGGTGCATTTACCGGGGCGGACTCAGCTAAAAAAGGTAAATTCGAAATGGCAAATAGGGGAACATTGTTTTTAGATGAGATAACTAATTTACCTCCATCTGCTCAAGCTAAAATATTACGTGTAATACAGGAAAAAAAGATCACAAAAATTGGTAGTACAAAACCTATAAATATAGATGTAAGAATAATTGTTGCTACTAACTTAAATATTGTACAAGCAGTTCATGAACACAAGTTCAGAGACGATCTGTTTCATAGACTCAATGAATTTACAATCTCGCTTCCAACCCTGATTGAAAGGAAAGAGGACATTCCCATTATTGCGGAACAGTTTCTTAATGAAGCTAATATTAAACTTAACAAACAGATCAAAGGATTTCTGCCGGAAGCAATAAGAACATTAGAAGAATATTCATGGCCGGGTAATGTGCGGGAATTAAAACATGTAATTAAAAAAGCTGTATTATTGGAAGAAACTGATCACATTACTGAAAGATCATTAGATCTTGAATTTGGACAAATTCAAACCAATCCTTTCAAAGAATCATTGGATAAATACTATAATATGATCATATTAGAAGGAGCATCTTTATCTGATATTACTGCAATTGTAAATGCTGAAATGGAACGAATACTGATAAAACGGATCCTGGTAGAATCAAAATACAATAAATCTAAAACGGCTAGAACCCTTGGAATTGATCGCAATACACTCTATTCAAAATTAAAATCTTTGGGAATGGAATAGTAGAATTTGCTATCTCAAATGAGCATATTGCGTAATTAACTCAGCAATTAAATATAAAATTTATAATTACGATCACAACAGATTTTAATATTTTAATTAATCTCACTTATCTAATTTGCTATATTTCAATCTTTTAACATATAAGTTGTATTTTATTATTCATTTTGAATTTGTATGGTACACGTTTTGCTTTAACTTGAGAGAAACAAAAAAAGGAGGAAAAAATGAAAAAGATGTTAATTCTTTTGGGTTTAAGTTTGATGGTATGTTCACTTGTAGCTGCAGATTTCATGCAACCAGCCCAAGTTGCAAAAGACAGCTACAGTTCTTCGATGCGTTTTGGCATGAGAAATGTAACAAGGGATCAAGATCCAGCACCAGAGTATTCGTTTATACCAAATGGTGATGGTGAAAATACAACTTACCTTACAAGTTCGTATTATGATTATATGCCCTTCAGTTACAACGGGTATAATTTGAGAAAACAACCAGTTACATCAATGCCTTATAACTATGCAGCAGATGGATGGTATGTAACATATATGCGTTCTGAGACACAGAATGTTACTACAGACCGTAGAGCTTATTTCAGTTACATCAATGCAGATGGAACACTGGGAGAGAGTAATGGTATTAATTCAGATATCTATCGTGAAGGTTTTACTTCAACAGCAGTTGATCCTTACACAGGTGACCCATTTGCAGTATGGCATGCTGTAACAGAACCGGATGGAACTTATGACAGCCACGTTTCTTATGCCTTATTCCATGCTACTGGATCTGCAGGTGCCTGGAGAACTCCATTTATCCTTCTTGATAATCCTGAAATGAGTGAACCATTCACAGGTGCAACAGATGATGAATTCATCTGGCCACAGGTATGGATCGGAGCATCTCCACTTGCTGACCATAGAAGAGTTCATGCTTATGGTAATAACGCCACATATAACTCAGCCGGCAGCGGTAACTACAATAGTCTCTATGTTTATGCAGATTTCACAGATAATGATCTTCTTATAACATCAGATCTTGACTGGACTGTTAAATCATTCCCGTATATGGATCATATGCATTATGATGATATTGACCGTGTGAACAAAGACATGTTAGTTAGCGATGTTGACGGACAGGTAGTTTTCTTTGGTTCAGTTGCTGATTCACTTTTCGTTATGTATAGTGATGATTACGGTGAAACATTTGCACAATATGCACAACAACTTAAGCAGCCCCTGGAAAATCCAACTTATGAAAATGATCCAAGCACATACTTATGGTATGATGATGATGCAAATACAATTCCATCAGTAATGTATATTGTTCCTTCAAATGACCTTAGCCATTATAATGGTACATTTACAGATGATTATACAAAAGTGGAATGGATGAGCGGTGTGAACTACAATTCCCAAGCAAATATGGATGGTGCTCTTTATATGGCAGCTTATATATACCCAAAAGTATTCAGATATGATACAATAACACATGAATTTAGTTTCTATGATATTGATATACAGGATACAGATCCAGCTGATGATCATATGACAGTTGCATTTGATCTTAATGATGATGGCTTTGTAGATGAATACAATCCTGATAGTGACCCTCCTGGTGAACCTATAGTAGTATTAAGTTGTCCTAGTTGGTTCTTTAATTCAGATGGTGGTTGGCAAGATTCATATTTCCACGAAAGTAACTGTAAAATGGTTGCAAATGGGAACTGGTTAGCACTTGTATGGCATGATGGAGCTAAACTTCAAGGTGCATATTATGGAGAAGAGGGATATGATGGTTGGCTCAAACAGCCAGAGATCTGTATTTCAATCTCCGATGATAGTGGAGCAACTTGGTCAGATATCAGATACATCAATGCAAATCCACTTGATAATGTAGTTGATCCTGCTAATTATTATGATAACAATTATGCTCCTGAATTTGAAGGTATGATGCCGGTTAATGTATCTTTAGGTGACAAGCTTGAGATAATCAGTAATGAGACTGGTAACTATCATGCAAAACTTAATTTTGTATTCATGGATGATGGTGATTACGGTTCAGCAGCAGGTCAAACCACTGGTGGTGGTGACTTAACAAACAGTGCACTGCGTTATGCTGCTATCGATCTTGAATTCCAGGATGCATATAATGGAGGGGATTCATCTGAAGATATCACAGTAACACCTTCAGCAGAACTTCTTGCACAGAACTATCCAAACCCTTTCAATCCTGAAACAACAATATCTTACAATATGGTAGAAGATAGTAATGTCTCGATAGAAATATTCAATATCAAGGGACAAAAAGTGAAAACACTTCTTAATGAGTACACAATAACCGGAGAACATACTATAGTTTGGAATGGTACTAATGATAGTGAACAGAAAGTATCAAGTGGTATGTACTTCTATAAAATGAAAACAGCAAATTATACAAGTACAAAGAAAATGATTCTTATGAAGTAAGATTAATCACAGCCTTCATTGGGAAGTGGCAGTTATTCTAAATAAAAGGTAACTTCTTTCTTAAATTGATGGTTAACATGACAACACACCCTTTCAGGATTTCCTGGAAGGGTGTGTTTTATATAATTTTTTTTTAGATCAGTTACATCATTTTAGAACGCTTAATAAGATAGTGAAGTAAATTATCCTCAAAAGGAGTATCTGTTGATATGGCATTATATTCAATTTTTGCTTCGTTACATTTATCTTTTAAAAAAGTAATGTTCTGCTCATATGTCTGTAAATAATCTTTTCTTATCTGCCAGGGAGAAACGACAACCTTTTCACCGGTTTCAGAATCAATGAATTCGGTGTCTTTTTTATAATCAAATTCTATTTCCTGCTTATCCTGAATATGGAATAATATGACTTCATGCTTTTGGTGACGGAAGTGCAAAAGTCCCTGCATGATTTTTTCAGGATCATCGATCATATCGGAAATAAGTATAACAAGTCCCCGTTTTTTTATCCTGTCCGCCAGAGAATGCAGAACATTCACAGTACTGGTTTTGTCTTCAGCTTTTAATTTATGAAGCTCCTTAAAAAGGATATTCAGATAGGATTTCATGGATCGTGGCGGAATAAGATTTGTGATCTTATCTGTGAAGGTGAGTAATCCCACAGCATCCTGTTGAGAGATCATTAAATAGGAAAGAGCCGAAGCTAGAGCTTTAGCATATTCCAACTTGGAAAAATGTTGCGATGAGAAGCCCATAGAAGCACTATGATCGACGATAATATAACACTTAAGGTTGGTTTCCTCTTCGTAGCGTTTGATGTAATAACGATTAGTTTTACCGTAGATCTTCCAATCTACATTCCTTATTGGGTCTCCCGGATTGTATTGCCGGTGATCAGAGAATTCTATACTGAATCCATGATAGGGAGATTTATGCAGCCCGGTAATAAAACCTTCCACAATGAGCCTGGCACGGAGATTAAATTTATCAATTTTCGCAATGAACTCTTCAGTGAGATATTGTTTATTTCTCATTATCACCTAACATATTTACCAACGAACAAAAAAAATCCATAAATTTAACTATTTTTCCAGTTTGGGGTTGACGATCTTCCCGATAAAGAGAATGGAATTAGTCTCTTTTTCCTTGATAGCAAAAACGAAAGGACGATTAACTTTCATAAAAAAGCCGGGACCGAAAGAGGTCAATTTCATTTCCACAACCGTTACAGCAGCAGCTTCAGTTCCTTCTTCATTCACATCCAAAAAGGTCTTGTGCTTGACATTACTGATAAAAAGTCTCTGTTCCTTTGTCATTTTACTGAAATCAGCAGCGTCAGTAAATGCATTCGGCATTCCCAGAGCTTTGAGAACATCGTTCATCTCAAGTTCATATTCGATCTTAAATTTGGGAAGATAAAGGGAACCACTTTGTTTGGAGAATTTGGTCAACCATGAATTCCAGTCTTCCGGATTCAGGTTGGAAATAAACTCGTTAATATCTATATCTTTCTTGGGGAGGATAACTATCATGCTGAAATTTTCGTTGCCGTAAGGAAGATCAACTGCCTGAAAATCGTCATTCTCATAATAAAGATTCTTCTCGGAAGTTTTCATCATCTCACATAAAATGGCTTCTTCTTTAGAAATAATAAATTTATCTTTTTTAGTACGATCTTTTTTAAATTCATCTGTCCAGGAACCTTTAAAATAGATCGCATTGATAAGGTACATCATAGAAAGAGCATCGATCTCGTCGATAACTTTTGTTATCTTTCCTTTTGTGTTTTCACTTACCCAGTTATTAATGATCTCAATTGTTTCCTGTTTGGAAAAGTCCATATTCCTTATCTCTGCCTGGAAATAATCTTGGTTAACTTCTTTGAATTTTTCAAGGACATCGACATTTTCCCTGTACCAAATAGAATTTGCAATCTCCATTATAACTTTTGGATCCAGTTCCATCAATTTTTTCATCAGTGCCCTGAAAGATGCATTAATTTCTGAATCGGTCATATTACCGAATTCAAGAGTTTTTGCCATCTCCTCTTTTGTCTTTCCATCTGCTCCGTTAAAAGTCATTCCCAGTGCATAAGATATACTCATCGGTGAAATGAAAATATTGTCGTCTGTCTGCTCTTTGACGATCTCTTTGAATACTTTGAATCCGAATTTGTTATTAGTTTCGCAGAATGTATCGAGTGAAACCTCAGGGAGCTTCTCCGGCTTTTTACTAAACGAAAAAAGATTTGAAAAAAGCATTAATACCAGTAAAATCCCAACTAAAGTTTTTTGTTTAATAAACATAATATTTCCTCCGTTTTTTTTAATGTGTATGTCACGTCCAATTTTTTATTGCACATTACAAACTTACGGTTATCCAAAAAAAATATTAAATTAATTTATTTTCAAATAACTGGCAAATGTGTGTGTACTAATATTTACTTTGTAGTAAAAAAGATTATTGATCTTTATCTGTTTGTTTAGTACCGATCATGATAGATAAGGGGAATAGAATTACATAGGCAATTATCAATAAAATTGGTGATATCGTCTTATCACCGGTTCCCATTATCACATATCCTGCTACAGTTGTGAGTATGGCAATTATAAACAGTATCTTATTAGTTTTATTAAATACAAAATTCATATTATCTCCTTAATAGTTGTTTAAGATTTTCTTCAGAAAGCTGAACAGAGCGAATTTCAGTATTCAGATCTATTGATAATTTGAAATAATGTTCGGCTTTTTTCTGCTTATTTAAACTAAGATAAATTTCACCAATATGATAGGCGATTTCACTATTATTTATATCTTCCGATATGGGAACGTTCATTGCCTGAAGTGCTTCATCGTATCTTTTCTGTTTGAAATAGAGCCAGGCAAGGCTATCCCAGATCATCCCGTATTCAGGTTTTAATAAGACTGCTTTTTTCAGATATAGTGCTGCTTTGTCATATTTATATTCAAGTTCATTATCAGCGATCAAATACCCGGCTGCATTAAGTAATTCCCAATTTTCCGGGTAGAGCTCAATTCCTCTTTCCAAAATGATCAGCAAGCTGTCGGCAGTATCATATTTTTCTCCTATAAGTGCACAACTTATGAAGATCGTAGAATCAGGTTTGTCTTTTGCCGCCAACTCTTCTTTCAGGATGGAATAAGCAAGTGAATCGTTTTTGGTCCCGATCAGCAGATTAGCAATGAACTCATTTGGATTAATTTGTATCTCCGTCATGGAGGTCAATAGTGATCGTGCTCGCTTCACATCTAAGGCATTTCTAATGTAGCCAATTGCCAGCATAAAGTTAAGATCATTTTCATTAATATAATCATCAGTAAGTTTATCAAAGTAGGTTAAAGCAAATTCCTTATTATCTAATTCGGAATAGTAAATTCCCCAAAGGTAATTTGCATTAGCTTTATCATCCAAGAGATCAGAATATTCAACTATCACTTTATTAATATTTTCTTTCTGCTCAGCATTTTCCGCAAAATCATCGGAAAAAAGAAAACTGCTGATCGTAGTTACATCTGGAATATTACTTAGAGAAACAGCGGATTTATTGAACTGTTCATCAATAAAATAAAGTTCAGCCGAATAGAGATAAAATGAATTCTTCAACTCCTCAGGTACTTCACCTGTTGCTTCAAGGGCAATTCCAGCTTGAATTCCAGTTTGGATATCATTAATTTTTATCGAAGAGAAGAAAAGATATTTCAAAATATCATGAGTTCCTATTTTGAAACAAATAACTTTATTCTCTAGTACTTTGTCATATTGTTCAAGCATGAAGTATCTTCCGATCAAGTATGTAGCAATTGGAGCGGAAATATCACGTTCATGATCTATGTGAAGTTGTATTGCTTCTAATATTTTATTATAGGAACCAAATTTTTCGTAAGACGTAAGTAAAGAGGTAAGACATATTTCATCCTGCCATTTATCATAAGCCTTTTCGTATATTTCATGGCTTTTTACTGAGTCAGCAGCACTGAGTAATTTTGCAATTGAAAGGACTAATTTTTCCTCTTCCCATTTATGCTTAATAGCTTTTTTTAATAATTTGATATTTACAGGTGGATCAAAATTTTGCTGGAAGATATAATAGGAAGTGAGGTTGCGCATAGTTGGCTGTATCTTGATTGCCTTTTTATAGCATTTTTCAGCATTTTCCATCTGTAATTCTGCCTGGTATGCTTCAGCCATGATAGAGAATATCTTTTCTGATTTGATATTTTTATCGCAGAACGGTTTCCCCGTTTCTATTATCTGTCCATAAGCTGATTTATCAAAATAGGCTTTTAAAGCCAAGGTTGTTATCAATGTTTCTTTGAGATAAACATTGTTAGAGTCAGCTTTTACAGCTTTTTCATATAATTCAATGGCATTATTGATATCATTTTGCTGCATAGCTGCTTCGGCAAAGAAAAAATAATTTTCAGCAGCAATATTAGGTTTAGATGGAATTTGTTTATTAATTGCGCAACCACCCAGGATAAGTAGTATCAACAGAAGTTTATAAAAGCTCTTCATTTAATTTAGAATGTCATGTTGTATAGGAGTGTGATCGATCTATCGCATCCTTGAGTATTAATATTATTCAACA
>Ga0307990_1002280_pt1 | contig 15444 bp, 14 predicted proteins | sample EllFjometagen129_FD_203168 | JGI IMG/M metagenome (GOLD analysis project Ga0307990, IMG submission 203168) | Marine microbial communities from Ellis Fjord, Antarctic Ocean - #129 | ecosystem: Environmental > Aquatic > Marine > Unclassified | place: Southern Ocean | collected 2014-10-08
ATTGCTAGAACTGTTAATAATTTTTTCATTTTTTTGTTTCCTTAGTTTTTTGTTTTCTTAATTTCTTTTAAGATATTCATAATATACGATACGTTGTAAGTTATGTCAATAGTTATTTATAAAATAAATAGTAAATATTTGAATAATTCATTAAATACTTATATTAGAGCTTTAAAACGAATAAATATGATTCAAATAATTAAAAAAAAGAATTAATACTTATGGAATAGGTTGCAATTAAAACTAAGCCTGTTACATAAAAGTGAGAAGTTATAGGTTAAAACCAAAAAATATTTGCAACATTTTTATATTTAGTTTTGTTTCTACAATAGGATCTTATAATAAGAGATTTGGTTGGTAATGTTATTAGATAATTATTGATAAATAACCCTCCGTTCTTAAAATTAGAGAATCTAGTTGAGGCTTTTCATTACCAATCAAACAAGATAAGTTGTGGCCTTTTTTTTATTTAAGATACATAAAAAATGCCAAAATATATAAAATATACTTTGGCAAATTTAAAAAATATTAGAATAGTATTATTTATTTACTACATTATTAGGAGTCTTGTTAATAAATTGTTTAACATTATCTACGGCAATATCCATAAGCCTTTGCCTACTTTCTTTAGGTGCCCAAGCTATATGAGGAGTTATAATACAATTTGGGTGTGTGAAAAGTTTATTAGGTCCAACAGGAGGTTCAACTGCTAAAACATCCATAGCAGCACCACTTACTTTTCCACTTTCAAGTGCTTTGTAAAGGGCATCTTCATCAATTAAACCACCTCTGGATGTGTTTATAATTTTGACGCCATCTTTGGCTTTGCTTAAAGTGTTAGCATTTATTATTTTTTCTGTTTCAGGGAATAGTGGGCAATGAAGAGAAATTACATCACTGTCTTTTAATAATTGATCAAGAGACACATATTTAACGCCTTCTTTTTCCCATTCCTTATTTATATAAGAGTCAAAGGCTAATACTTTCATACCAAAGCCTCTAGCTACTAAGCTAGTTTGATGACCAATTCTACCAAATCCAATTATACCAATTGTTTTACCATACAATTCAACTAGAGGATAATCCCAAAAGCAGAAATCAATGCTAGAGGACCAAGCTCCCTCAGTTACTCTTTGACTATGGTGTCCAACTCTATGGCATAATTCTAGTAAAAGTGCAAAAACAAACTGGGCTACGGCAGTAGTTCCATAGGTAGGAATATTACAAACTACAATTCCATGTTTCTTTGCATTATCAATATCGACAACATTATACCCTGTAGCTAAAACACCAACATATTTAAGGTTGGGACAAGCTTTAAGGGTCTCTTCTTTTAATGGGGTTTTATTTGTTAATATAATTTCTGCATCCCCAATTCTTGAAATTATATCTTCATTTTCAGTTCTATCATAAATTACAGTTTCACCCAAAGCTTCTAAGTTTTTCCAACTCAAGTCATTCGGGTTTAATGTATAACCATCTAGTACAACAATTTTCATATAGATTACCTCTTATATACAGTTTATAAGATAAAAGAGAAAAGTCAAGAAAAAAAATCTTGTATACAGAATTTTTTTAATGACAGGATAAATATTGTATGTTATAGTATTTTTAGTAAAAAAATAAAACTTTGTATTCTTTTTAAGGAGGATATCCATGAGACAGGATAATTCTATTGAATTTCTCAAGGAAAAAGCTATTGAGGTTAGAACTACTATTCTAACTATGATTCATAAAGCAAAAGCTGGACACCCAGGTGGATCACTTTCATCTGCTGATATTTTAGCTGCTTTATATTTTGATGAGTTAAAAATAAAACCAGAAGACCCTAAATGGGAAGACCGGGACAGATTTGTATTATCTAAGGGACATGCATGTCCCGTACTATATTCTTGTTTAGCTTTAAAAGAATATTTTCCATATAAAGAAATTTATACTTTAAGAGAAGAGGGATCAATTTTACAAGGTCATCCTGATATGAAAAGATGTCCTGGAATTGATATTTCAACAGGTTCTTTAGGTCAAGGTTTGTCGGTTGCTGTTGGTATGGCTTTAGCTGCAAAAAGAGATAATAAAGATTATAGAGTTTTCTGTGTAATCGGAGATGGTGAAAGTAATGAAGGCCAAATTTGGGAAGCATTAGAAACTGCAAGTAAATATGAATTAAATAATTTAATTGTTATTTTAGATCGAAATAGATTACAAAACGATAATATTTGTGATGTTGTAATGCCTTCAAGAGATATAAAAAAGAAATTTGAAGCTTTTGGATGCGAAACTCAAGAAATTGATGGTCATAAAATGGAAGCAATTACTGAAGCTTTTGATATTATTAGAAAATCAGATGTTAAAAAACCTCATGCAATTGTAGCACAGACTACCAAAGGTAGAGGTGTTTCATTTATGGAAGACGTTGTAGGTTGGCATGGAGTTGCACCTAATGATGAGCAATTAGCAATGGCACTTGAACAAGTAAAAGGGGGCTTATTATGAAAATAAGAGAAGGTAAAGCTACTCGTGAAGCTTATGGTCTAGCAATGCTTGAATTAGCTGCTAATGACTCAAATATATATGTAGTTGATTGTGATATCGGAAAATCTTGTAAAACAGTTCCTTTTAGTCAACAATACCCTAATCAACATGTTAATGTTGGTATTGCAGAACAAAATGCACTAGGTGTTGCTGCGGGTCTTGCTACAACTGGTAAAATTCCTTTTGTTACTACCTATGCTGTTTTTGGTTCCATGCGGATGTTAGAGCAAATTAGACAAGAAGTTTGTTATCCTCAATTAAATGTAAAAATAGCTTGCTCTCATGGTGGATTTACTCCTGCTAGTGATGGAGCCTCTCACCAAGGAATTGAAGATATTGGGATTTTTAGAACTATTCCTAATATGACTATTGTGGCCCCTGCAGATTATGATTCAGCTTTTAAATTGGTAAAAGCTGCTGCAAAATATGATGGTCCTGTATATTTACGTTTTACTCGTGATGCAGTTCCTTCTATATATAATAGTGATGATGAATTAGAAATTGGTAAAGCTGTAGAATTAAACAAAGGAAGTGATGTTACTATAATTTGTACAGGTGATATTCTCTCTAAAGGTGTATTAGCCGCTCAGCAATTAGAAAAAGAAGGAATTTCTGTAAGACTAATCGATATGCATACCGTTAAACCTTTGGATAAAGATATAATTCTTAAAGCTATTAAAGAAACTAAAGGTATTGTCACTGTTGAAGATCATAATATTATTAATGGTCTTGGAAGTGCTGTAGCTGAAGTAGTTGCAGAAACTGGTGGCTGTAAATTTAAGAGAATTGGTATTCAAGATCAATTTGGTGAATCAGCCCCTTATGAGCGTTTACTACTTAAAAATGGTATTACTGTTGAAAATATTGTAGCTTCATGTAAAGCCATGTTATAAAAATTATAATTTTATTTTAGTTTAGGCTAAGGACATTTATTTGTTCTTAGCCTTTTCCTTTATAAAAAAAGATCAGTTAAAGTTTGTGTTTCAACATCGATTAAACCTTTATCAGAAATTTTAAGGCTTGGACTTACAGGTAATGATAAGGTCAATAAACTCATTAATGGATTTGGGTGTATTACTCCATGTTCTACTAATTGATTTTGAATTTGAGTTATTTGTCTTGATAAAACATCCATTTCAGTTTCACAAATTACACCTCCAACAGTTAATGCAATTTCACTAAGGATTTTACCATCAGATACAAATACCATTCCGCCTTTTATTTTTAACACTCTTTCATATGCTATTATCATATCCTGCTTATTATCGCCCAATAGTAAAATATTATGACTATCATGAGCATGTGTTGAACAAAAGGCTCCATTAGTAATTTGAGTTCCATCCATAAACCCAACGCCATAACTTTTTTTCCCATAGCGGTTAATTGATAATACTAGATTAACATCTTGATTTTCCCAATCTACGAAATTATTAATAATATTGAAATCTTTATATGCTATTTGTGTATATGTTGAAATACTATTTTTTCGCATAACTTTTGTTTTTACAATTTTATTTTTAGTATATTTAATATTTAAAGCATTACTTATTTCAAAATTTTCATGTACATTCATGCTATTATAAAAATGTTTAGGGAAAGCTATTTTTATAGTTTTTTTCTTATGGTTTGATAAATATTCAGTATCTATATTTACTCCATTTTTATAAACGGATTCAATATTAAAGGTTTCATCTAATTTGTCTATAATTAGAAAATCAGCTAAATAACCTGGAGCCAAAGCCCCTCTATCTCTAAAACACATTCTTTTTGCTGGTGCATACGATGAAGCAATTATAGCCTTTTCAAAAGAAAGCCCTACCGCAATTGCTTTTCTAAAGATATAATCGAGATGTCCTTTTTCAACAAAAATATTTGGTGGGCAATCATCGGTAACAAAACTATATAGACCAGTAAAATCTCCATCTTTTAGTAAATCAATGTTTTCTTTAGTAATTGATTTTTCTTGTAATTGAACAAACATTCCCTGCTCAAATCTATTTATCATACTGTTTGGAGATTGTAAGCAATGGTCAGAATTTATTCCAAAAAATAGAACTGAAGCTAGATCTAAATCAACAACTGATGGACAATGTCCTTCAATTGCAAAGAGTTTATTTTCTTGTTTTACTGTTTTTATTAATTTTGTAGTTTTGTCATATTTTTTATTGATGGCAAATTCTTCAAAATTATTAATAAAATTGCGATATTGCATTACTTCACCAAGGCATATGATTTCATCATAGGTTTTTATTAAATATGTAATATCTTTTTCAGTAATTTCACCACCATTATTTTCAATGTTATTTGATGTTGATGGTACTGAACTAGGTAATCCATAATAAATATCTATTGGTAAATTACGAGATTTTTCTATCATTTGAGAAATTCCATCTCTTCCAAAAACATTTGCAACTTCATGAGGCTCGGCTACAACTGTAGTAATCCCATGTTTGATAGCTTCATAGGCAAATATTTTGGGAGTGCAAAAAGAACTTTCGATGTGCATATGGATATCAATAAAGGAAGGAATAATATATTTTCCATTTACAGAAATTGTGTTATCAGAAAATAAATTTACACTTTCACTATTTCCTACATATAAGATTTTACCATCTAATATTGAAATATCTCCAAAAACCCATTTTTTTAAAAATACGTTAAATATATTCGCATTTTTGATAATTAAATCAACTTTCATTTTTTAAATCCTTTACTGAATTTCTTTCAATTATTTTTTCATTTATACAAATTTGTTGAATAGTCTCTTCACCTTTTATGGATTCATGGAGAAGCGATGCGGCTGTTCTGCCGGATTGTCGCATCATCAAATCAACTGTGGTTAAAGTAGGATTTGCAAGTTTTGCAACTTGTGAATTGTTCCTTCCAATTATTGAGATATCTTCTGGTATTTTATATCCAAGTGTCTTACAAGCATTAATTGCGGCAATTGCCATTATATCTGACATACAGCAGATTGCGGTTATGTCGCTATTTTTTCCTAAGGATTCTAGTATTATGGTTTGAGTAGCAAAGGCTTCATAATTGCCAAAGAAAATTCTATTTATATTATCTTTAAGCCCTAATTCTGAATATAATTTTATAGTATTGTCATATAATATTTGAGAATTATAACCATTTGTCCTACCAAGGAGCGTTATTATTTTTGTATGACCTTTGGAAATTAAATATTCAATACCTTTTGGATAATGTATAGCTGGAATTAATATTTGATTAATATCACTATCTAATCTAGGTATATTCAGAGTTACATATGGAAGTTCTAGGTTGCCGACATTACGAACATTTTCTTCCATTTGTTTTTTGCTACAAAATCCAGTTGAGAAAATCACATAACCATCACAGCCCACACTTCTTTTTAATTGTTCTTCAATTACTTCAACAGATGAGGAAGAACTTGCAGGTAGAAAGACAATTCCATATCCATATTCAGATAGTTTACTTTGTATTCCTGAGAGTAATTCGTTTGTGTATTCATTTAAAAAAAATGGTTCAGCGGTTGGTAAAAGGATTCCAACTAGTTTAGATTTAGAAGTTGCAAGAGATCTTGCAAAAATATTGACACTATAATTATTTTTTTTTACAGCGATATCAATTTTCTTTTTAGTGTTATCACTTACACGATTAGTTGTTTTATTGTTTAAATAAATTGAAACAGAAGCTGGAGAAATACCTACTTCTGTTGCTATATCTTTTAAAGTTCCCATATTTTACCTTTTAATTTGATTAAGCGATTAACTAATTAATTACATATAAAGATATGGTTGTCAACAAATAAATGAAAAATTATGTAAAAAAACGTTGACAACCTATTATTGTTGTGTTTTTATATAGTTAAGCGTTTAACATTATGGAGGAAGAATATGAAAAAATTATTAGTTGTGTGTGTTATGTTATTAGCATCTTTTGGGTATTTGTTTGCCCAGGGTAGTAATGAAAGTGTAAGTGTAGATAGACCATATGAAGGAAAAACCTTAACAGTTTCTATGTGGGGTTATAATATGGATATTTTAGAAAAAAATATTATTACACCTTTTGAAGAAAAATATGGTTGTGAAATTGTTGTAGAAACAGGAAATAATTCTGATAGATTAACAAAGATGGTTGCAAGAAAAGGCAATCCTGTTATTGATGTTGCTTTATTTGCTGGATCTCATACTTTCAAAGCAAAAGAAGAAGGTGTTATTAAACCCTACGATCCTACACTATTAACTAATTTAGATCAAATTATGGACAAAGCACGAGATCCGATTGGTGGTCAATATGGTGTTGGTTATTCATTGTCAAATTTAGGACTATTTTATAGAACTGATAAATGTGATGAAGTTACAAGTTGGAAAGATTTATTAAATCCTAAATATGCTGGAACAGTTTCTATTCCAACTATTACAACAACTTATGGTCCTGCTTTTATTTATATGTTAACTAAAGCCTATACTGGTGACTTTAATGATACTGAAGTAGGTTGGCAGAAACTTGAAGAGTTAGCTCCAAATCTAGTTACAGCCTATGGTAGATCTTCACAATTAAATACATTAATTAGCCAAGAAGAAGTTTATATCGCACCTTTCTCTTCATTTGCTTGGGGAAGTATTGATGCTTCTGGTTTAGATGTAGCTAAAGTAATTCCTGTTGAAGGATTACCTGGTACATTTTCTGTTGCATCAGTTGGAGCAGGAACAAAAAATGAAGTTTTAGCAAACGAATTTATTAACTGGTTGCTTTCATATGATGTTCAATTAAATGAAGCATTAGATCAAGTTGATTCTCCAGTTAGAACTGATATTGAACTTCCAGCAGAAATTGCTGCTAATTTAGCCTATGGTGATGAATTAGTTAACAGCCTATATTTCTTTGATGAAGCAGAAATTGCTGCTAATCAAGCAGAATGGATTGCTCGTTGGAATAGCATTTTTTCAAAATAAGGATTAATTAAATTAGAAATAACACAAGCAGAGAAATCTGCTTGTGTTTATGAGGTATTATGAATCCACTTAAATCAAGAAAAACACTGATCCTTTTAGCAGGACCTGGTTTTATATTTCTATTGTGTTTTTTCTTTTTACCCTTGCTATATGTTTTAATGGAAAGTTTTAGAGGTGTTGATAATCAAATAACACTATCTAGGTATTTTGATGTTTTAGTAGATGCTCAATTTCAATTAGTATTTAAAAGAACATTAAGAATAGCTTTGATAGTCACTCCTATAGCTGTTCTTGTTGGTTATCCAACAGCATATTACATATCAAAGTTAAAATCAAAAAAGAAATCAATATTAACAACTTTAGTAATTTTACCTTTAATGACGAGCCCAGTTGCAAGAACATATGCTTGGATTGTTATTTTAGGAAAATTTGGAATTGTTAATGAGACATTAACAACTTTACATATTATAGCAGAGCCTATGAGAATTCTTTATACAGAAACAGCAATAGTATTAGGTTTATTACAGTTATTTATGCCAATACTAATATTAACTGTTAGCTCTTCATTAGAAAATGTAAATAGTGAAGTCGAAGAAGCCGCTTTATCGCTAGGTTCTAATAGAATTGGGGTATTCTTCAGAGTTGTTGTTCCACTATCTTTTGAAGGATTAATAATGGGTGTTACTCTAGTATTTACAGGTTGTTTTACAGCCTATGTTACTCCTGCAATATTAGGTGGTGCAAATGTATTAACATTATCAACCTTAATGAGAGAACAAGCACTAGTACTAATGAATTGGGAATCAGCAACAGTAATTGCTGTTATTATGATAATTACAACTTTAATTTTATATAATGGAATTAGAGCATTTAGACCAAGGAATATGGCATGAAAAAATCAAAATTTTTAATATTCATTGTTGCCCTAGTTTTAGTATTTTTAATTGGGCCCTTTATCGTAATAATTCTTTCTTCTTTTAATGAAACTGCCGTAATGAGATTTCCACCACAAGGGTTTTCACTAAAATGGTATGAAAAGGTTTTTTCCATCGATATGTTTAGAGAAACCTTTTGGATAAGTTTAAAAGTTGGTATTGCTGCTACATTTACAGCCTTAGTAATTGGAATACCTGTTGCTTATGCTAATGTTAGATATAAATATAAAGGCAAAAATTTTGTTGAATTAATTTTCTCCTCTCCTGCGATTATTCCAGGGTTAGTAATTGGTTTTGCATTGTTAAGATTTTTTATTTATGTTGCTCATGTTCCAATCACTTTAGGATTATATTTAGGACATACAGCTATCTTATTTCCATATACGGTAAGAGTTGTTTCTGCTAGTTTGAGGAATTTTGATCTTAGTGTTGAAGAAGCAGCTGTTAGTTTAGGTTCAAACCCTCTCGGCGCATTTTTTAGAGTAGTGTTTCCTAATATCCAAGCCGGAGTCGCTGCAGCATTTATTTTGGCTTTTATTACATCCTTTAATAACGTTCCACTTTCATTATTCCTAACAGGTCCTGGAGTATCAACACTACCAATTCAGATGTTAGTTTATATGGAATATTATTATGATCCAACAATTTCTGCACTATCAAGTTTAATTATTATTTTAACTATAATTATTGTGCAATCTGCAGAAAAAGTCTTAGGTATTTCAAAGTACATGTAGAGGAGAATTATTATGGCTTATATAGAATTAAAACAAATAAACGCAGGGTACGTAAAGGGTTCTCCTATTCTAAAAGACTTCAAATTAGAGGTTGAAAGAGGCGAACTAGTATCATTATTGGGACCTTCAGGTTGTGGTAAAACTACAACACTAAGAACTATTTCGGGATTTATATCTCCTGAAAAAGGACAGGTTATTATTGATGGAAAAGATGTAACAAATTTACCACCAAATAAGAGAAATATAGGATTGGTTTTTCAAACTTATGCATTATTTCCCCATTTAAGTGTATATGAAAATGTTGCCTACGGGTTAAAAAGAAGAAAAGTTGCTAAAGAGATAATTAAAGAAAAAGTGAATAATATTTTAGAACTGGTATCATTGACTGGATTTGAAGAAAGACTTCCTGCAAATCTATCTGGAGGCCAGAGACAAAGAGTAGCTTTAGCTAGATCTTTAGTTATTGAACCTGATTTATTGTTATTAGATGAACCTTTATCAAATTTGGATGCAAAATTACGAGATGAAATGAGAGCTGAATTAAGTAGAGTACAACATCAATTAGGAATTACTATGATTTATGTAACTCATGATCAAATAGAAGCTCTAAGTTTATCATCAAAAATTATTGTATTGAATGAAGGTAATATTGAACAAATGGGTACTCCAAAAGAAATTTATGAGAAACCGGCCACAAGATTTGTTGCTAAATTTGTTGGATTTGATAATGAGCTCAAAGCTAAATTTATTAAAGTTAATGATGCAAATGAAGTGTTTGTTGAAGTATCTAATACAACAATTATGATAGATCGTGAACAACATTTTGATGTAAAAAGTTTAAAAAAAGGACAAAGTGTTTCTTTGTTTTTCAGACCGGATGACACAATTATAAGTAATATGAAGAATGAAACTAGTTTAGCCGCAAAATTAAACTATGCAAATTATCAAGGTAATAATAGTAGTTTTGCTTTAACTTTTGAAGAAACTGAAATTAGAGCTATTGCTCCAAATGTAGAGTTACAAAACTCAAGAGAAATTTATTTCTCAATTCCAAGTGATAAAATAATTATTGAAAAATAGTAGGAGAAAAAAAAATGACTGAAAAAAAACAAATATTAAAACATATCCGTTGTGGCCTAGGAGATATTGCTCCCTATGTAATTATACCTGGAGATCCAGGAAGAGTAAAAAGAATTGTTGATCAAATGGATTATGCAGAAAAATTAGCTGAAAATAGAGAATATGTAACCTATACAGGAGAATATAAAGGCACAAAAATAACTGTTTGTTCTTCGGGTATTGGAGGCCCAGCTGCCTCTATTGCTATAGAAGAATTAATAAAACTTGGAGCTAAGGTTTTTATTAGAGTTGGCTCTGCTGGCGGTAGACAACCTGGCGTTCCAATTGGAACACCTGTTGTAATTAACGCTTCCTATAGAGGGGAGGGAACTTCAATGGTATATTTACCTGCTCCTTTTCCTGCAGTTGCAAGTTTAGATGTAACTAATGCTCTTGTAAAAGCTGTTGAAACCCAAATTGTTGAATATAGAGTTGGAATTGGTTTCTCTAGAGATGCATACTATGTTCAAGATAAGGAATTAAATACACTATTAACAGATGCAGGTGTAATGGCGGCAGAACAAGAAGCTTCAATTCTATTTATAATTGGTAGTAAAAGAGGTGTAAAATCTGGAGCTATTGTTTCAACAGATTCAAATATCTATCTAGAAAAACAACCAACATTAGAAGAGAAAGAAAAATTATTCTTTGTTGGTGAAAAAAAATGTATTAAAGCAGCTCTAGATGCTTGTGTGATTTTAAATGAAAAAAAAGCCCATGAATTTTAATAAATTATTAGAAGATTTGATTTCTATAAATGCTCCCTCTAAGAGGGAGCATGAAGTTTCTAAATATATAATAAAATTTGCACAAGAAAATGAAATCAATTTTCAAGCATTAGAAGATTTTATCCCTGAGGGTGGAAATTGTGCTCCAATATTAATGAAAATAAAAGGTACATCCAATAAAGATTCAGTTTTATTATCATGCCATATGGACAGTGTGTTTATTAATCACAACAAGCCTATTGAGATTGTAAAATGTGGAAATATCTGGAAATCTAACGGGAAAAATGTCCTAGGTGGAGATGATAGGTTGGGGGTAGCAATTGCAATGATTATGGCAATAAAAGCTAAAAAAAATCCAGAACTTCACGGAGGCTTGGAAGTTTTATTTAATGTTCAAGAAGAATTAGGTTGTTTAGGTACTAAAATTCTTGATTTTAATATTATTGATTCAAAATATAATTATAACTTAGATGGAGAAACTGCAGTTGGAACTGCAATTAATCAAGCTCCTACAAAAGTTATTTACAATCTTGAAGTTATTGGTAAACCATCTCATGCAGCACTAGCTCCACAAGATGGAATTAATGCAATTGTAGCATTATCTTCAATTATTACTAAATTACCTCAGGGGCAATTAGATTTTGAAACCACAGCTAATATTGGTACAATATCTGGAGGAGCACAAACAAATGTTGTAGCAGAAAAAGCAATGATGAGTGCCGAGATAAGAAGTCTATCTTTTAATAAGTATATCCATTGGAAAGAGTTAATTTTAAAAATAATTCAAAGTGAATCAAAAAGACTAAATGTAAAGTTTAATTGTGATTTTAATATTATCTATAATGGATATCATGTAAATGATGATGAACCAGTTATAAAAAGATTTAAAAAAGCCTGTATAAAAAATGACTTAACGCCAACTTTGTTAACAAGCCAAGGTGGAGGTGATTCGAATAATATAAATAGTAGTTCAATTAAAAGTATTGTTTTTGGATTAGACATGAATAATATTCATACTAATGAAGAATCCCTTAATATTAAGAGTTTTGAAAAAGCAATAAAGTTAATGGATTCAATTTTATTTAATTAGCCTTTTCCAATCTTATTTCCTATAGAAAATAAGATAATTGTCGCTAAGGCTGTTAAAATTGAAAGAACATGATAAATGTTTATTTTTTCCTTAAATATTATTATTCCAACAATTATGGATGTGGTAATTATGCTTAGGACAGCATAGTAAATATAAGAACTAGCTCCATAATTACCATACAAAAGATTAAATCCAATATAGGTTAAACATAATCCGATTCCACTCGTAATTATCCAAGGCCAATTGGTTTTAATTAGTTGTAGGGGTTCAATTTCTTTTTCAAAAAATGGCATTAACAAAAAGGTTAATAATGTGCAAATAATTGCACTTAATCCAATAAAAAGCAAAGAGTTACTAACTGTTGCCTTTTTTTGTCCAAATGCAAAGATAGCATTACCTACAGCGGCTATTAATGCATATAATAATATTGAATATTGTTTCATATTAGTTCACCTATTTTTAATAAATTTTTTATAAAGAAATTTGTATAATTTTGAATTTTGAATTTTTTTTAGTATATCATTTATAAATTTATAAATATATATTTTTTAAAAAAATACTTGTTGCTAATAGTTTAATAAATAACTCTTTTTATAATAAAATTCCCATGGTATAATTTAAGAAAATCTGTTGATTAATAATAATTATATGATATAATTGAAGCGTTAACGAACACACAAGGGAATATAAATGGAAAATAAATTAGTAATTGATGAAATAAAATCTGGCAAAGCTTCTTTAGGAATTGAATTAGGGTCAACTAGAATTAAAGCAATTTTAATTGATAGTGAAAATAATCCAATAGCTTCAGGTGGATATGATTGGGAAAATTCCTTAGTAGATAGTATTTGGACCTATGATTTAGATCAAGTTTGGACGGGAATCGCTAGTTGCTATCATTCATTAAAGAGAGACGTTAGTGAAAAGTACGGTGTTATTTTAACAGATTTAAAAGCAATTGGAATAAGTGCAATGATGCATGGGTATTTAGCCTTTGATAAAAACGATGATTTATTAGTTGCTTTTAGGACCTGGAGAAATAATATAACAGGTGAGGCTAGTAAAGCTCTTACTAATGTATTTGAGTTTCCTATAGCTCAAAGATGGAGCATTGCGCATCTCTATCAAGCTATGTTAAATAAAGAAGATCATGTTCAACATATTGCTAAAATAAATACTCTAGCTGGGTATGTTCATTATTGCTTGAGTGGTTGCTTTAATTTAGGAGTTGGGGACGCCTCTGGTATGTTCCCAATCGATAGTAAAATTAAATCTTATAATAAGAAAATGATATCTCAATTTGATGATTTATCAAAAGAGTACTCTTGGGATATAAATTCAATTTTACCAAAGGCGATGGTTGCAGGCGAAGTTGCTGGGCTTTTAAGTGATAAAGGTGCTTTACTCTTAGATAAGGAAGGCGATTTAAAGTCTAAAATTCCTCTTTGCCCTGCAGAAGGTGATGCTGGAACAGGTATGGTCGCAACAAACTCAGTTAAAGAGAGAACAGGAAATGTATCAGCTGGTACAAGTGTTTTTGCAATGATTGTATTAGAAAAAGAATTATCTAAACTTTATGAAAAACTTGATTTAGTAACAACTCCAACAGGTCTTCCTGCAGCTATGGCACATTCAAATAATTGTAGTGGTGAAATTGATAAATGGATGAAGTTGTTCACCCAAGTTATGAAATTAACAGGTGGTAATTTAACTAAACCTCAATTGTATGATGCTATTTTGTATCAAGCTTTAGAAGCAGATCCCTCTTGTGATGGGATTTTATCTTATGGATATTTAAGCGGGGAACATATAACAGGTTTTACTGAAGGCAGACCTTTAATGGTTAGATCTCCAAACAGTGAATTAAGTGTTGGAAATTTAATAAGATCTCAATTATTTACATCTCTTTGTGCACTGAGAACCGGTTTAAATATTTTATTTGACGATGAGAGTGTAAAAGTTGATGAAATTAATGGTCATGGTGGATTTTTCAAAACCGCAAAGGTTGGTCAAATGATTATGTCAGCTGCAACTAATACTCCTTGCTCAGTTTTATCTAGTGCCGGAGAGGGCGGTGCTTGGGGCATAGCTATCTTAGCCTCTTTTGTTAATGAAAAGATTAGCCTAGAAGAATATTTAGAAGAAAATGTTTTTAATAAGTCTACAAAAGTTAGTGTTATGGCTGACAAAAAAGATATTGAAGGCTTTAATAAATTCTTTAAAACTTATCATCAGGGTTTATCTATAGAAAGAGAAGCTGTTGATATTTTAAGATAATATGAGTTAAATAAAACCCCAAAAGGGGTTTTATTTACTGTTTATTGAAGATTTTCTTTTAAGATAATATTTATATTAATAGGTTCAGTATTTTCTTCTTTTTCTTGTTTTAAAAACAAAATTCTAAACATTTCCATTATTGTTTTATATCCTTGAGTTTCGGGGGACTGTGAAATAAGGGCAGAAATATTGCCATTTATTAATTCTTCTTTATTGTTTTCAACCATGTCAAATCCGATTATACACGGCATTTTTTCTAAATTCATTGAAGCTAAATATTTAGATACCAACCCCGTTGCATCATTTGTAACAAATATCCCATCAATTAATGAATTTTCAAATACTATATTGTCCAAAAAAGAGGTAAAAGATATATTATTAGTTCTATCCCAAACATAATTCATTATATTTGAGTTTGAATTATTGAAATAATCATTAAAGCCTATAGCTCTTTGTTCTTGATTATAGGCTTTATTGTGCATTTGAATGCAAACGTAATTGTTTGCATTTAAAGTGAATAGTTTCATTAATCTTGCAGCGCACCAACCAGCTTTATAAGCTATTTGAAGATTTTCTGTTATTGGTTCTGCATTAAAAAGGGAAGAATCAAAAAAGGCATAAGGTATATTTTTTAGTGTATCAATCAATTTATTGGATTCTTCTTGAATTACAGGGGGTAGTGCAATAGCATCAACTTTTTGATCAATAAGTTTGTTACCCGATTCTAGGAGACTATTAGTTATATCTCTATTAAATTCTTGTTTAATAATTGTTACATTAAAGGACTCAAGTTCTTTTGCTGCTTTTAAAAAACCATTATATATTTTATTCCAATAACCGCTTTCAGATTCTAAGTTGGGAATTAATACCCCAATTTTTAATTTTATTCCAGTTTTTAAACTTCTTGCCATCGCATTGGGGATATAACCATTTTCTTTTATTATTGTTTCAATTTTTATTTTGGTTTCTTCTGATACTCTTCCTCTATTGTGTAATACTCTGTCCACAGTACCAACGGAAACTCCAGCAGCTTTTGCTATTTCAGCTATTTTCATATAATTCCTTTAATAAAAAATGAGACAAGAG
>Ga0307990_1002281_pt1 | contig 15443 bp, 11 predicted proteins | sample EllFjometagen129_FD_203168 | JGI IMG/M metagenome (GOLD analysis project Ga0307990, IMG submission 203168) | Marine microbial communities from Ellis Fjord, Antarctic Ocean - #129 | ecosystem: Environmental > Aquatic > Marine > Unclassified | place: Southern Ocean | collected 2014-10-08
CCACTGACCCTCCGGCGATGCCCAGTGCTTCATGTAAGGATCATTTACATAGAGCGGGTTCTTTTCAAAGCGTTCACTCAGGGTTTTGTCTTTGGAGCTAACATCAGGTGCACTGAAAAAAAGGTTGCCAGAAGAGCTTGCGCAAACACCCTGAATTCCGCCGGGCTGTTCAGAAGGATGAGTAAAGCATACGAGTTTATTGTCGGCATATGCCTTTAGTTTGCCGGGAGTCAGAGCATCAAGAGCCAGATCAACGCGGTTGCTGGTGAATGTGGTCGAAAAAGAATCAATCAGGGTTGTGTTTGTTGTGGTTACATAATCCAGCTTGTATCTGCGCCCGGTGTTTGACTGGTTGCAACTGAATCGGTAAAAGGGTGAGTTTTCATTCGTCTTGCCGCATAATAGGCCGAAGCTGAAATCATCTTTGGTGGCAACTGCCAGTGACTCCTGTCTAAGCGGGGCTGACCCGGCCGTACCGTACTGCCACAGGTTCGTACCTTGGCCGGGAGAAAAGTAGGCCCAGCAGGTATTTTGGCGCATCACAGATTTAATCCGTTGAGAGTCAGGCCGGGTAATGAAGTTGAGATCGGAGGGCGTATCTATCAGAATGTCATCGTGGGTTGAGGCGGAGATATCATCAAAGCGGGTGACCTTGCCTTCCGACATGTTGGCAAAGAGACCGAAGCGTCCACCGGCGGGAAGCGAAACTCTATGTCGGATAACCGGTATGTGATCGGCCATACAGATTATGAAATCATCCAGAAGTTTTACTTCCAGCAGCAGCCACTGGCCGGCCGGCAGTTCGGTTTGCACTGATTTCAGGTAAATGGGCCGCTCTCCCTGATCTTGTGGTTGCTGCCAGAGATCAAGCACCAGACGGCTGGATTCATAGTCAGTCCGGGCAGTAAAGGCCATGTAGCCACCCTGTTCAGATGCCAGAAAGACAATGCCGTTGGTTCCGCTGTTATGTTGAACAGAAGCACGCATTTCATAGTGAGAGTAGAAAGGTTCACCGGTCAGCACCACCGCATTGGTGCCGCCACCCTCAAGAGTGTAGAAATTGGGACTTTTCTCCGGCTTGGGCTGGCGGGCCAGCTTGTAACCACCGGATGAACCGCTGACTGTGCCGGTTACAGAATGAAGTTGCCAGTTGCCACTCATAACCTCCCATCGCGGGGGAAAGGCCGATCCGGCAGGAACCAGAAAATTATCCTCAAATGTGAATGAGCCGAGTCTCTGGGTGTAGTCATCGATGTCATCATCGGATGGCATGAGTGACTCAGGGTGTTTGATGTGCATCATACCCTGCCACAGCTGAGGCATGCGGATAACCTCCTGGTTATTGATATAGGCGGTCCATGAGCGCTCTGTGCGTTTGAACGTGAACCAGCAAAGTTCTTCGCCGATCTTCGGCGCTGGATATGTTTTGATCAGTTTCTTTTGGTTCTCCGAAAAAAATCTTTTCGGGCTGAGTTTAAATCTGGTTGCACCGCTCTTAATGGATAGATCAAAACCTGAGTTATTAGCGGGGTTGCTGACACTTAGCTTGATGGAACCATTTTCAGCTTTTAGATTCATGGCTCCAAATTCATTCGGCTGCTCCACCTCAAGCCTGGTGATAAAGGGATCATCCGCATAAATAATCAGGGGCGCTGAGACAATTAAAAAGAGGGCAAATTGAAAAAATCTATAACTATTTTTGAATATCATAATTTGATTACGCTGATTATTTGTTTCGAACCGAATTATAAGCATTTTTTATGCCGTGATTCGAGCAGAAACATTAACACAAATTGGATGTTTTTGACATGCATAAATCAGAAAACACACCTCACAACCCGTGCATGGGAGTTAAAGGTGTGTAGTGCAGTATGCAGTCTGCGTGTTTTTAATGATACGTGTTTTTCTTGCTAAAGTCTAATGTAGCGAAGCCGCAACCAAAGGGGATTTGAGTGATATGCGTTTTCTGTTCACATTCATTGATAATCTTGCGATAAACATCACTGCATTAGAAAAAAACGCTGCGCGTTTTGGAAAAAGGTGTATAGGTATTGTTTTTAAAAGTAGGTCCGGTTTCCAACCGGACAATCCCGATGAAATCGGGATCTACAGGTCTATCTGTGTTAAAATTGCCTTTTTGCCCTGAAAGACCGAGAGTTGCAGGTTGTACTGAATGCCACTTTAGTTACTTCCTCTCAACAACTTATGAAAATAGTTGGTTCAGTTTCTTGTTTTCTTGACGGCCATAGCCGGAGGCGACGGCTGTTTATGACAGAAGTTGAGAGAATAGCTACTCAAAGACCTCTTCAACCCCTTCAACCCCTTCAACCTTTTCAACCTTTTCAACCTCTTCACCGTTTGGCGTTGCGTTCTTCAAGAGAGGCCTTCAGGGCAGTCAGATCTGTAGCCGGAGCTGCGCCTGAGTTAACCGCAGCGGCAGCCACAGCGAATGATATTTCTACGAAGAGACGTTTGTCAAATGGCTTGGGGATGATGTATGCCGACCCAAAGGCCAGGTTTTCGTTGGGATAGAGAGCTTTGACATCATCAGGAACCTCTTTGCGGGCCAGTTCCGCCAGAGCCTGGGAGGCGGCTACCTTCATTTCGGTGTTGATTGTGTTTGCACGGACATCAAGTGCTCCGCGGAATAGAAAAGGGAATCCGAGTACGTTGTTGATCTGATTGGGGTAATCGGAGCGTCCGGTTGCCATTATATAGGGCTTGTCTCCCATAACCTCGGCCACTACGGAAGCTGAGATCTCCGGTTCGGGGTTGGCCATAGCAAAAATTGCTGGATAATCAGCCATGGCTCTGACATCATCATCGCTGACGCAATCGGCCACGGAGACACCAACGAAGACATGAGCATCAACCAGAGCCTCGGATAGACTCTTTGGCCCGGACGCGCAGGCATGACGTTGCTTGTGTTCGTTGAGATCCTTGCGGTCGCAACTTATCACACCGCGGCTGTCGCACATAATCAGATTTTTGACTCCAGCCGCTTTGCACATATCCGCAATGCGGATTCCTGCGGCTCCGGCCCCGTTGATCACAATTCGCAAGGTTGATATATCGCGTTTGGAAAGCAGGCAGTAGTTCATGACACCCGCCAGTGTGATCACAGCTGTGCCCCACTGGTCATCATGGAAAACAGGTATATTCAGCATTGCATCAAGGGTATCTTCTATCTCGAAGCAGGCCGGTGCAGCTATATCTTCAAGGTTGATTCCCGCGTACATCGGTGCCAGAGCGGCTGTGATCTCAATAATGCGTTTAGGGTCGGTCTTGCCTTTGTTTTCGCCGTTCAAACGGCAGTTGTTAAGTGGCACAGGCCATCCATCGACATCTCCGAAGGCCTTGAAAAGAACTACTTTGCCCTCCATTACCGGGATTGATGCGGCTGCGCCGAGGTCACCCATTCCAAGAATTGCAGTTCCATCGGTGACCACCGCAACCAGATTGCTTTTAGCTGTATATTGGTAAATGCTATCCGGGGTATCCGCAATTTCTGTGACTGCTTTTGCAACACCGGGTGTATAGGCCAGAGAGAGATCCCGCTGTGTTTTGAGTGGTTTTGTCAGACGAACGCCAATTTTTCCGCCCTGATGAAATTTCAATACTTCGTCGCATGTGATTGGATTTTCCGACATATTAACATTTCCCCGCTTTATGTAGTTCAGCTCTATAAAAATTCAAGTTATTAATGATACTAATTAATCGGCTGTTTTGTACAGTGTGTTTTTATGATATTTGCCTGTTTTGTAAAAGAGTGATGGACTCAAAAAACTAAATTATCTATTATAATTACCTTTTTGCAATTTTCAAAGATAATTGGCCGGGTGAGCTTATGAATAAAATTTACAGTTTTTTGTTAGTCTTGATCTGTTTTTCACTGGCAGAGGCAGTTCCTTTGCAGCTTGATTATGTCTATCCGGCTGGTTGCCGGCGGGGCAGCAGCAGCCAGATTGAGGTGGGAGGAAACTGGATTGCCGGTAGGATCAGCTTCGGCTGTTCCGGTGAGGGGCTCCGGGCTGTATACAAAGCTCCTGCATATTCGTATGCTTTAAATAAAAAACGTAATACTAAATCCAGAAGAAAGAGTTCGCAATCTGGTATGGTGCTCCCCGGTCAATCCCTAATGAGTATGAGTATTGATCCGGATGTCAAAATTGGTGTGCGTGATATTTTTATAGAGAGTCGTTATGAGCTTAGTAATCCATTAAAATTTGAAATTTCAGAGTATGATGAGCTTATCGAACCATCTGCTGATCCGCAGATGGGCTCTTTGACCCAACTGGAGCATATGCCTGTTTGTCTGAATGGCAGAGTTTTCGGGAGTGAGCCGGATATCTATAAATTTCGGGTTGAGAGCGGGCAAACCATCGTGGCTTACTGCAAGTCAGAGCTGATTCCTGCGGGAGGCTTCATCCCTGAACTGAGGATCACTGATGCCAGTGGCACCACTGTAACAAACGGGGTTACTTTATACTATGAAAAAAGGGCGCCGGTGCTTGTTTTCAAGAGCGGTGTTTCCGGTGAATATGTTTTGCAGGTTATGTCACAGAACGGCAAGGGGGGACGTGCGGCAGTTTATCGCATAATTATCGGGGAGCTCCCTCTTATCACCGGATTTACTCCGTCCTGTGTGACCAAAGGCCGCAGTGTGAATATCATGCTTGAGGGGGTTAATCTGGATAGAAAGCGCGTGCGACTTTTTTCGGGAGGCAAGGATGCCGCCATGTGCATGCGCAGTTTTGCCGGAGATGCTTTGGTTCTGCCGGGGTTGAACTTTGAGCTGGTGTCCGAGATTGTTGTTTGCGAGAAAGAACCAAATAACAGACCGGATAGTGCAGTTGCTCTTGCTCTGCCGGTAGTTGTGTCGGGAGGGTTCACTTCGGAGGAGAATCAATCTGATTTCTACAGTTTTGTTGCGATCAAAGGAATGCAGCTCTATCTTGATCTTAAATCAGCTGATATAGAGCCGTTTGTAATTGTGCGGGATGCCGCTGGTTCTGTGATGGCTACGGGAGATTATAAGGAGCTCAGTCCTTCAGCAAAGATGATGGCTGGCGGAGTATCCATGCCGCTTAACTGTGAGAGAGGCGGGAGCTACACAATTGAGGTCAACCCGGGCAGGGTGGGCACTCTGCAACCTGGCCATTATCGGCTGCGTGTGGGTGCTCCAGTTCCGGACTATGAGATATGGATGAATCCCGTAACTATCAATATACCCCGAAGCGGAAGCGCTCTCATCAATCTTTATGTTCAACGCATCCATGGCTTTAATAAGCCCATATCGGTTTCCGCAGCCTTACCTCCTCTAGGGGTTATCAGCTCCGGTGGTGAAATTGCTGCCGAAAGGACAAACGGATTCATAACAGTCTGGACCGATGGTCCCCGCTACCCCAGAACCTCTTTTTATCAGGAGCTGGTGGCTGAATCAGAGTATAACGGGGTGGTTCAAAAGAAAAAAGTCAGATTGTTGGCGGCAGGAATCGATGACGATTCGCGTGGTTTGCCAATCTCCTTTGTGAAGTCACCGGCTCGTATAGCCTATAATGAACCCGGTATTCTTATTGATATGGTTGGTAAATCCGTGCTGGTTCTGAGTGGGGATAAAGAATCAGAAATTGTGCTCAAAGCTAAAAGTATTAAAGGTGATCTGTTCGAAGCTTATGACTACATTGTGATCTCACCGGAAAAAGGGGTGATAATCAAGAATAAAATACGTTCAAATATCAATGGTTCGATACGGCTGGGCATTGTTTTGTCGGGGGAGGGTTCGTTCCTGGCCGGTAATGGATATGATTTAATCATAGCGGTTGTTAGTGCCGGTAAATCGGTTGAACAACGGATCACTGCCTCTCAGGCAGTAAGATTCACCTGCCGGTAGTGATGTTACCGATTTAAACTGCCTTTTTTAGTATCTCTCTATTCAAATCTGATCATGTTTGCGACGCATTTCCGCTTTGGTTTTGTCGCATACGCGCCTTCTACGATAGGCACGTCCTACAACAATACCGCTTTATGGTGTAGGGCGTGCTTCCCGTAGGGGGCGTAATGGGGTGGAACTTAAGCAAAATCAAAAGGAAGTCGAAGACTCCTTTAAAATAATCATGTTAATCATGTAATCATGTCAAAAAAATTCGACGCAAAGACACACTACGCACCCATTTTCTTACCCCTCTATTTTTCTACCTCAAAAAAAGCTTAAGTTCCAACCCATTAGTAGGGGGCACGCAAAACGTACTTTTGGTTGCAGCTCCGCTATCATCCGTCGAAATGGAAATCATACGTCATGGCAATTTCAGGACAGGTAAAGGGATTTGCATGCTTTGTGCAGTTTATACAACCCATGTATAGCTTGTGCATTACACTTGTTTTAGGAACCTGTATGAACCCCTGCTTACTGAAGAATTCCGGGGCGAAGGTAAGCACTATTGCCTGATGCGGTTTAAAACGTTTGACGCTTTCCATAATCGTGGTTACAAGCTGCGTGCCAATATTTATTTTTCTGAAGCTGCTATTGACTGCCACCGATTGTATTTCTACTGATGCCTTGGAGGGATCACCAATCTCAGGGATAATCTGCCATGATGCACACCCCTCAATAACAGCGCTTGCTTCGCAAACAATGAACCGGTCAATATTACTTATGATATCTCCAAGCGGACGGACAATCAGATCATCCTTATGAGCTTGAATCAGATAGAATATTGCCATTGCATCACCAAGATGCGCTGAACGGATAATATAGTTCTTGTTATCTTTCATAAGTTCAAAATATCAGTTACACCCTGTTTCATCAAGCCGAAACAGAAATGATCCGGTAGAGTTACAACATCTCAGTACCGTTGAATTTTATTAGGTGTTGACCTAAAGGTAGGTCCGGTTTGTAACCGGACAGTCCCGATGCAATCGGGACCTACATAGTCAGCTCCCTGGCTCTGCTCTTTACTTGTAAAAGGTCTTTTAGAACAGAACGCCCCAATTCTTTGGGTTGTTTTTTTCGTACTCGTACACGTACACTCAAATCTCTTTTCCCGCTATCCCCACCCTAGGTTTTGGAGATTCGCGTGTACGAGTAAGTGTACGAGTATGTGTTCCTTCGACTATTTCGACTTAACGAACCTCCAACTATTTTCCGGGCAGTCGCTGACTAACGCTCTTCCACCAGCGCAAGTTCAACCGTGCGCTGGGTCGTACCATTAATTATGCTGAGAGTCACTTTTTCACCTGGAGATAGAGGGTCAAGTATGGCCTGTAGATCCTCGATAGTGGTGACACTTATCCCGTTTACAGCGGTGATGATGTCTCCGAAAATAAGTTTGCCTTGAAGGTTTGCCTTAATTCCGGTTATGCCGGAGGTCGCGGCAGGCGTGTTGTCAAAGACTGCATAAATCGCTACACCCTTAATCTTAGCATGGGCAGTCACATGATCCGGTAAGAGCATAACACCAAGTCCGGCTCGCATTACGCGACCGTTCATGATCAGCTGCGGTACAATTCGCGATACTGTGTCAGATGGCACTGCAAACCCAATGCCGGCATAGGCACCGCTCGGACTTAAAATTGCAGTATTGATCCCGATCAATTTTCCGCAGCAGTTTAGCAGTGGACCACCGGAGTTTCCCGGATTAATCGCAGCATCGGTCTGGATTACATTGGAGATTTTACGGTCGGTTACCGATCTGATTGTTCTACCCAGAGCACTGACAATGCCGGAAGTTAGAGTTGTATCCAAACCAAATGGATTGCCGATAACATAAACATCAGCTCCGACTTCAAGATGTCTGGAGGAGAAGACTTCAACCGGTTGCAGTAACTCACTCGGAGCATCTATCTTCAGCACCGCCAGATCGTAGTCAGGGGCAATGCCAATTACATCGGCATCATACCGGGTTCCATCAGGAAAGCTTACCGTTAGGGTATTTGCATTATGGACCACATGATAGTTGCTGACAATATGTCCCTTTTTATCCCAGACAAACCCGGAACCTGATCCCTGCTCCACCTCATACAGCTGGAATGAAAAGAAGCCCCTGCGCACCAATGCATTGTTGGCGACTGATACCACCGATGGGGATACTTTCTTGTATACCTCCGATGCTGTCATAATCAGATTAGAACCGTTAATTGAATCAGGTGCTAGCGTGCAGGATTCACCACTTGTGGTGTTGCCTGGCTGCGCTGATCCTCTGATCTTCTCTCCTAATTGGATAAAAAGAAATATAACCATCGCTGCCAGAGCAATTGTCAGTAAAGTCGATCTGTTTGAATTCATGCCTATATTATATATTAATAGTATGCATATGCAAGAGCCGCAATATATATATTTCGTTAGGGGGTTAGGGAGCTAGTTAGGGAGCTGAAGGGATGAATGTCCAATATCCAACACGGAATATCCAACCGAACAAGTAAAAAGGGGTACGCTTCCGTTTTGGTCTTGGGGCTACGCAGTGCCCTTATGGAGTGATAGAGGCTCTTAACTTGAATATTGGACATTCCTTGTTGGATATTGGACATTCAACTGATCATCTCACTCTTTATGGATATCAGCACGGGAGCTTCCCTTGCGCTTGTAGGGTGGGGGGCTGATCACCACCTGGCCGTCATCCTCCGGCGGTTGGGTTGCCTTGCCACCAAATGAGAAGTTGCGAAACATCTCTGCAAATGGATTATCGGGAGCAGCACCCCGCTCTTCCATCTGCACTTGACGATATTCTTTTTCTGCCGCTGTGAATATATAAAATGTTATTAGAAGCAGGATAAACGGAAATCCTCTGAAGTAACCGGTGAACCATGCATATAAAGCCAGGATCCCCATCATAATGGCTACAAAACGCCCTATGCGTGATGCCACCCAGGTTGCTTTGAGGCGGGTCATAAAGAACTGCTGCAAAAATGAACGTAGTACTCGGCCGCCATCCATTGGAAAGGCAGGCAGGAGGTTGAAAACTGCTAAGCAGATATTTAATGCGCCAAATTCATTTCCCAGAAATTGTTTCACGGGTGCTGATAAATTTGGAATATAAAGTGCGGCAAGAACACCACTCACCCCTAATATGATGCTGACCAGAGGTCCGGCAAGCGCAACCAGGAATTCCTGCCAGGCTTTACGTGGCATTGATAAAAGCGTGGCTCGCCCTCCGAGCATCATCAGGGTGATATCACGCACTTTGCAGCCGAATGCCATAGCTACAACGCTGTGGCCCAACTCATGCAGGGCTATAGATAAGAGTAGTGCCACACCTGCAACAAGCCCGAAAACGAGGTTGTTGTAGCGTGTCGCCACATAGATCATGAGAATAATTACCGATAGATCCAGATAAATGGGGATACCGAAGATTTTGCAGAGGTTGTATGTTCGTTTTATCATAGTGGTTTTTTCTTTTGAATAATCAATTTACAAGGCTGGCCCTGTTATTTACTGGATATTGTGTCAACCCTGATCTAAAAAAGTTTTCGATCAGGTTCGAACTAAAGGGTTGTTATGAGAATTGTTGATGGGTCCTCTGTTATAATGGTGCAACTTTTTGCTGCTGCCGGAATTAGGGCGCTGGAGCCTTTTTTCAGCTTAACGCTCTGCCCGCCGCTGGTGACCGTTGCCGCGCCGCTGCTTAAAAAGAGGGCGGTGAAGCTCTCTTTATTATGCAAGATCTCTGCCGAACCTGTTAGATCAAGCTTTTGCATTGTGAAAAATTCGCAGCTGACCACCTTTGACCAGCTTGCTCCGGTTGACTCTCTGTTTTGTTCCGGGGTGAGCATGGCAGGGGGCTTGAGAGACCAGTCAATAGTGGCAAGGCTCTCTTTAACATGCAACTGGCGGGGGTTGCCCGCCGCATCGGTGCGGTTCCAGTCAAACATCCGGTAGGTGGTGTTAGAATTCTGCTGAACTTCATAGACCAGACAACCATCTCCAATGGCATGTAACAGCCCTCCTGGTATAAAGAGCGCTTCGTCCGGTTTGACTCTCAGTTCCACCAGCTGGTCGGCCACAGTGCCATTACTGATGGCCTCTGCCACACTCTGACTGGTGGCAGTTTCAACCATGCCGGCATAGAGAGATGACTCCTCTTCACAGCCCAGTATATACCACATCTCAGTTTTGGGCTCTCCTCCAGTGATTGATGCATTGCCGTTGTTGGGGTGTACCTGGACACTCAGTTTGCGACGGGCATCTATGATCTTGAATAAAAGTGGAAAGTTGTCGCTCTGCGGGGCGAGTGTTCCGATCAGATCGATACCAAACCTTTTTGTCAGTTCATTCAGTGTCAATCCCTGGTATGATCCCTGCGCCACAATGCTCATTCCATCCGGGTGGGCGGATATTTCCCATGACTCTGCACAGATATCAGGAGTGCTTGTCCGCTTGTATTGACTGGAAATCTTATCTCCGCCCCATAGGTAATCTTTGTATACAGGGGTGAAAACTAATGGCTCTTGAATTATACTCATAGCTACATTCTATCAAATATCAGAGTCATTTTTTATGAAAAACATGTAAATATTCCGCTTATTTATCCTACAAGCTGAGTCGCAATCAATTAATTTTGACAGGATTACATGATTAACATGATTATTTTAAAGCGTCTTCGACTTCCTTTTGATTTCTACATGTTCAGGACCAAAGTTAATAACCAGCCCGACATCTTTACCTGTTGCAGTGAAGTAGTTCAGTATTGCACTTCATGAGCTTTTTCTAATTAATTATTTCTCATACACAGATTCAAGATACCCCCCCTCCTCTATTTTTCTGCCTCAAAAAAAAATGACATTTACCGTGTTTCGGGCGTTAACAAGCACCTTGAAAAGTGCGAATATAAAAAAATCAACGGGGACAAGCATTGCATGCTCCTCATTCAAGAGCATTATCGCGGTCTGAGTTGAAAACCCTGTTGACAACATTATTAAAAGTTTGCTATTTTTACAAAAAATGGAAAAGATGGCTGTTTACCTGAACAGATACGGATTATATGAATAGCATTAAAATGATAAGGAGAAAATCAATGCAAACTAGTATGTGGCGAGAAGTATCTTTAATAGTCGCTTTTGTGTTGGGGGTGGTTTCAGTCGTGACCGCTAACACAACGAACGTCGTGGCGCGGTTCGATGTGTACCATAACCCACCAACCGGGTACCAAGATATCCCCAAAGAGGGGGGACGGCAAACGGCGTTACATTGTCCATCTCGGGGCTGAATAATATCCGTGATCGAATTGCTAGCGAAGAGTTGCTGGGGGACCTGGGATACTCTAGCACAGGAGGGGCTACCTTTACCCTCACAGGGTTGAGCTCGAACGCACTGTATGAGCTCACGATCTACTCGCGGGATTGGGACAGCAATGCCGGCGTGGAAACCCAATGGTATGAAGGGTCAACGAGTGGTGCGCTGCTGGCGACAAGCGTAAACGCCACCTATACCGCAGTTGGTGCGGATTTCACGGTCGAGCTTTTTTCCGACGCCGCCGGCAAGATCATTTTCGCGTCCTCGGGTTTGTCCGTGGCCAAGTCCTTCTTCAACGGCATGATTGTGGTTGAGCATCCAAATTCCCCGTCTGGCACAATGATATTTGTTAAGTAGTTTGGCTACTTCAGGACTCATCAAGCATTTACCGGGTAGAAATTCATTTTCCCTTCGTGTTCTGCTACTTTATAAGGATACGAGGATGAGGATGCAACTGAAAGAGGTGCGAATCTGGCGGGATGCGGTGGTTGCCTGTTATCGCGATCTTTCCGGAGTTCAAGGCGAGGTGGATTGTACTGAATAAATGATTTTTAACACAGAGGCACGGGGGCACGGAGTTGATTCTCTACAAAGCAGGGATTGGTCAGTGTCTGCAAAAAGTAGGTCCGGTTTGTAACCGGACAATCCCGATGAAATCGGGATCTACATATATACCCACCATTTTAGCCCACATTTTCAAAAGCGGGTCAAGATTGGGCTTGCTAATTTCACCTCAATTATGAAAAAATAATAGCAATGAATAACACAGAAAGAGCTTTTGATCTGCGACTTACCGAACTATGGCTGTTATATGGCCATGGGATGGTTGATGTGTAGGCTTTTTTAAAAGCCAAGTCCAATCAAAACTCCCGTGACCTAATTTGAGCGTTCGCGGGAGTTTTTGCTTTTGCGGGTGTTCCAGTCCAGTTGCGGCAATCTACTATGGAGAACAGTAAAATGAGTGATAAAAATGAAATGAAGCGTATATATGTGTTTGATACCACATTGCGCGATGGCGAACAATCTCCGGGATGCACAATGAACTTGAAGGATAAGCTGCTTGTGGCTGAACATCTTGAGGATCTAAGGGTGGATGTGATCGAGGCCGGCTTTGCAATTGCCTCGAAGGGCGATCTGGAATCAGTTCAGGCAATCTCCCAGCTTGTTAAAAATGCCTCTGTTGCCAGCCTGTGCCGGGCATTGACCGGCGATATTGATTGTGCCTGGGATGCTGTCAAAGGTGCAGTGCGCCCGCGCATCCATACATTTATTGCTACATCTCCCATCCATATGGAGTATAAACTCAAGATGCAACCTGACGTGGTTTACCAGCGTGCGGTTGATATGGTTCGGTATGCCCGCAACCTCTGCGATGATATTGAGTTCTCGCTGGAGGACTGTTCCCGCAGTGAACGTCCCTTTATTTACCGGGTGGTTGAGGGCGTGATTGCTGCAGGTGCGAGCACCGTTAATATACCGGATACCGTTGGCTATGCCGTCCCTGAGGAGTTTGGTCAGCTGGTCGCCGATATCCGGGCTAACGTTCCTAATATAGATCAGGCCCGCATTGCTGTGCATTGTCACAACGATCTTGGGTTGGCTGCCGCCAACTCGCTGGCTGCTATCCGGGCCGGTGCTGAGCAGATTGAGTGTACCGTGAATGGCATTGGCGAGCGTGCCGGTAATACCGCCCTCGAAGAGGTGCTGATGGCAATGGAAACACGTAAAGCTTACTATCAGGCATATACCAATGTCGACACAACTAAAATATATTCCGCCAGTCGCTGTGTGGTTAATGTGACCGGCAGCCGCGTCCAGGCCAACAAGGCGATTGTCGGCGAAAATGCCTTTGCGCATGAGTCGGGCATCCATCAGCATGGAATGCTGGCTAATCCGCTTACCTATGAAATCATGACACCTGAGTCGATTGGCCTGCCTTCCAATAAAATGGTGCTGGGCAAACATTCAGGCAAACACGCCTTTGAAAGCCGATTGGAAGATCTCGGTTTCAACTTTGATCAGGATAGGATCAAGGAATTGTTTGGAAAGTTTAAGGACCTCGCCGACCGTAAAAAGTTAGTTGGTGATGCCGATATAGAGGCTCTTGCCTACGACCTGCAAACCATGGTTGCCACCGGTGCTAAACTGGACCGTTTCAACACCACCGCCAGCAATGCAATTACACCTGTAAGTACGGTGCGCCTTGTTGTCGATGGCCAGAAGATTGAAGAGGTCGCCATTGGAGATGGCCCGATCAGTGCGTCCTTTGCTGCCATAAACAGCATTCTGGGTGTACAGGTCAGTTTGGAGTCATTCGAACTCTCCGCTATTACTGGCGGTAGCGATGCGCAAAGTGAAGCTGTCGTGCGTGTGCGCAACGATGCAAGAACTTATCATGGACGTGGCGTTTCAACTGATATAATTGAGGCCAGTATACTGGCCTATCTGCAAGCGGTTAATGTTTTCACTAGTGAGCAGACAAGGAAAACTAACGCAGCTAATGCAGCGAATGCAGCGAAACCGTAACCAAACTAACCGAGAGTGATATGTGAGAGTTTTCACTCTCTTTAATTGGTTGCGCGAAGGCATACGCGCCCTCGATCCATTCGACAAGCTACTTCGGCCTGCTTATCAAGGGGGCAGCTGACGAGAGGCACGTCCTACAATTGAATACCTCTTTATGGTGTAGGGCGTGCTTCTCCCGCGACTGCAGGAGGGCGCGCAAAACATACTTTGGTTCCGGCTTCGTTGGGTTATTTTCTCCGTACTCGTACACGTACTCGTACACTCAAATCTCTTTTTCCTCTATCCCTACTCTAGGTTTTAGAGATTCGCGTGTACGAGTACGTGTTCCTTCAACTTGAATCTTAACCCTTTCAACCCTTGAACCCTGAACTCCTACCTCTAAACTCTGTGTTTGAGCACATCCTGCAATATGATTGGTATGGCATCTCTGAAAGGGGTGTATCTTTCGATGCCGATAGATCTTAGTCCGGATGAGTCGAGTTGGCTGTTTTTTGGACGAGGCGCACCGGCTGGCGGGGAGTTAAGCGGAGTTAGCCTTGCCTCATCAAAGTTGAGATAGCGGGCAAAGATTTTAGCCATGTCATATTTGGTCATAGCTTCGTTGCCGCTCCAGTGAAATATCCCTTTGAATGAGGGATGCTTCTCCTTGTGGAGCAGCATCTCTCTGATAACATAGGCAACATCATCAGTCAGGGTAGGATATCGGATGGCCCAGTTTCCAACCTTGATACACTCTGAACCACCTGCATCTAAAATGTTGCCGACAACGCTGGTAACAGCAGATTCATCAAGCCGCTCAACCTGACCGTAAAGAATAGGTACTCGCAGAATGGCACTTTCAAGACAGGTGGAGAGCACCGCGATCTCCCCTTGACGTTTGCTCTCACCATAGCTGTTAATCGGATTGGGAGGCGTGTCTGTGCTATAGGGTGGCGTAGTCCCGTCAAAGACATAATCGGTCGAGATGTATATCATAAAAGCATCGTTGGCGGATACCCACGCCGCAATTGCCGCGGTGGCCTCCACATTTAAACGCCTGGTGCCCTCCGGGTCCCGCTGGCTTACATCAGGACGACGTTCAGCAGCTGAGTGCACAATGACATCAGGTTTGATGCTATCCAGAAAACCCGGCAGGTTTTTCAGGTCGGCAAGGTCAACCTTGACTAAATCATCTCCGGGCCGGCTGAATGCAGTCCCGGTTACCTTCCAGGTCTTGACCCCTTTTAGAGCCTTTAACAGCGGCCGCCCCAAAAGACCTGAACCACCAGTTATTAAAATTTTATTAATTTTGGAACCTTTCGTTTATACATAACTCCCAAATCCTTTGGGTTGTTTTTTACGTACACATGCTTGTACATAACTCGTACACTCAAATCTCTTTTCCAGCTATCCTCACCCTGATCACTTAATCAATGGGCAAGACAAACATGCGAAAACATGTTGTTCTTAAATCCTAGTCATTATCTTAATCATTATCCTCATCTGAAACTACCTGGATTAGGATCACGATTAGGATCATGACAAAGATCAATGCTCAATTCTACACCGTGCAGCAATCAAACTTTAGCAGCTATTATCTGAACTTCTGTCACAAAAAACAAGAAACTTAGGAGACCACCTTCATAAGTTGTTGAGAGAAAGCAACTAAAGCAGCATTTAGAATAGCGGTCAACTCTCAACCTTTTGAGAT